>Ga0265298_10004740_pt1 | contig 17261 bp, 9 predicted proteins | sample AusTroGonzalo_MG_3_FD_193486 | JGI IMG/M metagenome (GOLD analysis project Ga0265298, IMG submission 193486) | Bovine rumen microbial communities from tropical cattle in Woodstock, Queensland, Australia - Gonzalo_01 | ecosystem: Host-associated > Mammals > Digestive system > Stomach > Rumen ... | reverse complement strand
CACCAGGTCGCCTTCGAAAAGTCGAAGTACCCTGCCGACACGCTCGCCGGCATGAAGATTTACAAGGGCGACAAGGCCTACAAGGGCGACAAGAATGCCCCGATTCTCTTGATGGGCGACTCGTTCACCGGCGTGTTCGAATCTGTTGACCAGAAGAGCGGTGGCCCGGGTTCGCTGCTGGCCTATGCGGTCGGCCTCGACGTGCAGGTGGCGACAAGCTGGGGCGGCGGTCCTGGCGTGCGCAGTCGCATGATGAAGATGACGAAGGACATGCAGAGCAAGCGCCTAGTCATTTACATGATGACGGCCAGGGACTTCTGGCAGTCTCCCATGGAATGGGATAAGCTATAGTCAGGGCTATGCTGAAGCGTCTGTTCTGGCCGTGCCTCGTGCTGCTTTTGGCTGGTGCGCTCACCACAGCTGTGTGGAGCGGTCGCACTGCCGAGCCGACGTATGCCGAGATGGCCTGCCTGTTCGAGGAAAAACCGACGGGGTGTGTCGACTCGATTGCGGATTGGAAATCGGGACTTGCTTTTTACGACAGTGCCGTGGCTGTGTCCAGGGATCCGCTCAAATCCTTGACGGCGCTTCTCTGGGATTATTGGAATATTGAATTTGCCGGGGCTGGGGAGGCTGCCGTTTCGAAGGATGCTGTGCTCCCGTTGCAAGTCCTGAAGAATAGGAAGTCCGGCTGCATGGGACTTGCCTGGCTTGCCATGATGGTCGCCGAGGCCAGGAACTTGCCGCTGAACGTGATTCTCTTGCCGGGTCATGTCTTTTTGCGCTACGGGAAATTGAACGGGCTGGAAGAGTTCGGCTTTGCTCGCAAGACGGTGAATTTGGAGCCGAACCGTCGCGGGTATTCGTACACGGACGAGGAATACCGCGAAAAGTACAAGAACGGTCCGTGGACAGGACTGGAGTTCAAACCGCTGAAGACACGCGAATTCGTGGGCCTTGCCGCTTTTGACTTGGGAAACCTGTATATGGACTCCGAACCCCGCCGGGCGCTGGCTTGGTACCGGATGGCGGAGGAGTTTTTCCCTGCATATCCCGGTATTTCGGTGAATCAGGAAATTGTCAAGAAGAAAGTGCCCTTGGATTGACGGGGATGCTTTTTTACATTTAGTGCTATCATGAAAAGGAACGTCTGCATTTTGGCAATATCCCTGATTGCCTTGGCTTTCTGGGCATGCTCGGATGCCGTTGAAGATCTTTCGCAACCGAATGTTCCTAACGTGCCGGATGATTACGAATTTGCGGAAACCGATACGCTTCATGTTGGGATGATCAAGGTTCTGTCAACCGGTCGATCGGTATACTTGGGAACCAACGATTCCCTCGCGACTTCCCGTGAACGCCCGCGCATGAAGGTGGAATTCACCTACGACTATTCTATTGACGCCCATGAAATGACGCACCAAGAATTTGCTGCACTTATGGGTGGTGCTGCCGATAATATCAACCGTTTTCTGCCGATTCGCTATGTTACCTATTACGATGCCGTTCTGACAGCCAATGCAAGGAGCAAAAAGGAAGGCTTCGATACGGTGTATACGTATACGCACCGGAACAACAGCAATGTCGGGAACTGCATCAACTTGGAAGACCTTGTTTTCCATCCCGAGGTTGCCGGTTACCGCTTGCCGACCGAGGCGGAATGGGTGTATGCGGCTTCGCTTGATTTTAATCCCGAAAAATCTTGGCATAGCGGGAATTCCAATTACAGTCTACATAAATATTGCTCCATGGGGGCACGTTCTTCGAGCATGTGCGACATGGAAGGCAATGTCAAGGAATGGGTGAATGACTGGCTTGGCTTTTTCCGTGATACCGTTGTCGTAAACTACGTAGGTGCTCCCGATGGGGGAAGCTTGGGTGAACGTGTTCTTAAGGGTGGGTCGTATAGGGACGATATCTCCGCTATCAATATGTATTCTCGAGGCGATATTTATACGGTCATGTCTTCGACTATGGCTCCTTACGTGGGTTTCCGTCTTGCTTTCGGCCCCATTCCGAATCCGGTTTGGCTCAGCGAAAACGGACTTGCAACGTCTTCGAGAATTATTCCCGTCGCGACCTCCATGAACATTCGCACAAAGACAGGAACGTTCCATACCAAGCTCGTGTTCCGTAACGATATTACGGGGAACATTGCGTTTTTAGATTACATGAACGGGAGCCTTTCTGTACTTGAGATTCCCGACACCATGAATGCGTACCATCCGGACGTGTCGCCGGACGGGAGCAAGGTTGCGTTCTGTACGAAAATTGAAGGCGTACCCGGCGTGTCATCGCTTTATGTGCGTGACTTGAAGGCTGTTGATTCCAAGGTGGTCAAACTGGATGTGGAAAGCGCTGCTATCCCGCGCTGGAATGTGACTGCCGGCGGGGACACGGTGATTGTCTATGTGACCGATGGCTCGACGAACGACGACGAAGTCGCCTGGAAGGCTCAGTCCACATGGCAGGTCAAGTTCTCTAACGGAAAGTTCGGTAAACCCGAGAAACTTTTTGACGGAACTTACAACGGGGGTGTCAGCGATGACCGCAAACTGGCCGTGTCCGGTGCTAGGTTGTTGCGTGCTCGGATGTCGGACAAGGATTCCATCTGGTATGACGGCAAGCAGGCCTGCAATGCATCGTTGTCCAAGGACGGAACCAAACGCACGGTGTTCCTTGACTTTGGAGAAAAGTCTAGCGATAACTTTGTTGGTAAAAAGTACAGGGCTCACGAATATATCTTGGTGGCCGACAGCACGGGAAAACTTATTCAATCCGTGAAGGCTCCCGATGGATATACATTCGATCATGTGGAATGGGCGTCGAAGACGAACCTCGTAGTGGGAACGCTTGTCTCTGTTTCTGGGAATCATTCCGCTATTTCGCTTACGGATCTGAGAGATTCCAGTACGCTTGTGCTTGCAGAAAGCGAAGAACTGTGGCATCCCTGCCTGTGGGTCAATCCGGATATCTCCACAGGGGATGCCGGGAGCATCAATGTCGACAGCGCCGGTATGTACTATAGTGACAGGTTGCCGTACTATTCCGTGGAACTCCGTGTGAAGATGGAAAACTTCTGGACCCGCAGGGATTCCGTTACGGCTGTGGCGATGGGCAGTTCGCGTATGCTCTTTGGACTGTCTGAAAAACATATCACGAACGAGAATATGCTGAATATGGCGTATTCGTCTGGCGACTTGTATGGTGCGCAATACCTTTTAAAAAACTACATATTCAACCATGTCCCGCATCTGAAATACCTTGTACTGGAAATTTCCCCTGACATGTTCTGGCGTATTGCCGATGAGTCCTGGAATCCGGTGCTGGAAAATGCCTCAGGCTATGCCTACGATGCGAATCACGATTTCTGGAAGGACAGCATTCCGTCTGGATTCATAGAAGCGGTAAAGGATGCTCCCAAGCCCATCTCGGTGTTGATGCACTCTTACGATTTTGAAAATTTCCTGTTGCCGGCAACATCTTGGTATTCGCCCGATGTCAATGCGGATACGACAGCGATGTTCATGAGCGATGCGATTGTCGGTGTGAACATGAAATTGTTCAAGTCGATTGTTGATATGTGTAAGAAGCATAAGGTGACTGTTGTCGCCCTGGTTATTCCGCGTCATGCGGGGTACAAGGATACGGGTTCCTTTGGTTTGTACGGGCCGAGTCGCTCTGTTACGAAGGAACTGTTCGATTCGCTCCAGACTTATGATATCGTTTGGATGGACGAGAATAAGTGGGGTAACCATGACTATCAAGATGAATCGATGGCGTACAACATGGACCATCTGAGCTATATTGGTGCCGATAGGTTGACTGAAAGAGTAAATGCAAAATTGAAAGGGCTATGACTTCGGTAGATCATGCGGTTACTTGTTGGCATATTGATTTTTGCAGTGAGCTGCTTACTCCTGGGCTGCCCTGGGACGAATGATCCTTCGTCTGTAGAGATTTCGCCTGTGAATATGCAGACGGATTCCTTGGTGGGCATGCTTAATGTCGATGCCGTTGACGCTTTTGCTGTATTGGGAACAGATGATGCAAAAGCCCGTGCGAATGAGCGTCCGAAGATGAACGTCACCTTTGATTATTCGTTCTCGATGGGTCGGCATGAAGTGACTTGCGGCGAATTCAATGCGCTGATGACCCCGAGTTTTGGTGTTGCCCTCCCTTGTGAAAACGGAGACTTGCCAGCGGTGGATGTCACATATTACGACGCGGTCCTCTTTGCGAATGCTCGAAGCAAGGCAGAAAACTTCGATACCGCATATACGTACATCCGTGCCGTTTTCGATGCGCAAAATCATTGCACGAACTTGGATGGATTTGCTTTTCATCCCGAGGCTAAAGCGTATCGCTTGCCGACCGAGGCGGAATGGGTTTTGGTTGCTGGGCAGACTTGGAATGTCGGGAATGGCTGGACTGCCGAAAATTCAGATTACAAGTTGCATCCCGTCTGCAACCTTGCTCCTAATGGCGAGTTCTGTGATTTGGCCGGCAACGCCATGGAATGGGTGAACGACTGGCTTGGTAATTTTGCTGATACGTCCGTGGCAAATTTTGTCGGGGCTCCTGATGGGGGCTCGTTGGGACAGCGAATCGTGAAGGGCGGCAGTTTCCGAAATGAGGCCTCTTCCGTTACTTTGTATGGCCGTGGCGATATCTACACGGTGACCTCATCGACTCGCGCCGATTATGTGGGATTCCGTCTTGCGTTTGGTCCGATTCCTAATGCCACTTGGATGGGAAAAGACGGCAAGGTTAGCGGGAGCCGGATTGTTCCGCTCGCAAGCTCGTCGGTGTTGCATTCGGTTGTCGGGGCATATAGGGCAAAGCTTGCTTTCCGTAATGATCTTACGGGAAACTTGGCTTATATTGATTATTCCAATGCGGTGCTGTCGGTGGTGGAAATCGCTGATACAATCAACGTGTACCATCCTGAAATTTCTCCTAACGGGATGCGGGTTGCCTTTTGCACGAGTGTGGAGGGAACGCCGGGTAAGTCTTCTCTTTATGTGCGTGACTTGAATGCGGACGGGACTAATCTTGTCCGGCTTGACGTGGAAAGTGCAGCTATTCCGCGCTGGCGCGTGCTAGAAAATGGCGATACGATGATTGTTTATGTGAGTGATGCCGATAACAATAAGGATAGCGCCTTTTTCAATACGACATCTACGTGGCAGGTCCCGTTTGCAAACGGAGCATTTGGTACTCCTCAAAAGCTTTTTGACGGAGCCTATCATGGTGGCATCAGTGATGACAATACCTTGGCGGTGACGGGTGCGCGGCTTCTCAGGGCGCGCATCGCCGATACGAACGCCTTGACGACGGGAGGCGCAATTGATGTGGTTTGGTACAATGGCGAGCAGGCTTGCAATGCCTCGCTTGCCAAGGATGGTTCGAAGCGAACCTTGTTCCTTGATTTTGGAGGCAAGACCGGTCGTGAATTTGTGGGAGCGGACTATGCTACGCACGAACGCCTGCTGATTGTAGATAGTACGGGAACGTTGATCCAGTCGGTCGCTGCACCTGCAGGCTATAGTTTTGACCATACCGAATGGGCCGGCGCTACGCTTGTGGTGGCGACATTGACCAATATGAACGGGGCTCATCAAAAGGTTGTCCTAATCAATCTTGTTGATGGCGGAATTGTTGAACTTGTCGAAGGCGATGAACTTTGGCATCCGAGCCTGTGGACTTTGCAGAACGCACAAGCGATTGGCCTTGATCTAGCTCTAGATAGTGCCGGCGTTTATTTCAACGAGAAGGGCGGAGAAGGCGCAATAATCTTGCGCTATAAAATGGAACTGCTGTGGAAATATAGGGATACGGCCAACCTCGTTGTTCTTGGCTCGTCGCGCCCGTTAGGAAGTGTCAATCCGTTGTTGCTGAGCGATGAAATTTTTGGCTTGAATTTGGCGAATGTCCCGAATATGGTCGTCGTATCGGACTATCTTGCGACGCATTATATTTTCCCGCATGTAAAGAATCTCAAGTATCTAGTGGTTTCCTTGGATATTGATTTGTGGTTTCACGAAGAGCGAAGCGAATACAATTTCTTCTTCCAGGAATATCGGGAATATCCGGGCTATATCTATGACGAAAACCATGATTTTTGGATAAACGGCATTCCCGAAAAAATGGTCGAAATGACTGAAAATTCAATGGGCCTTGATCATTATGCATTGTGGTTCAGGGATACGCGCGGGTTTAATGCTCAAGATTGCGCCTCGTGGGAAGAAAAGCCTGCAATAGAATACGACAGCACGTGGAAATCGACTCAACCCTCTACTTACTACGCTAGCTTCAATCATCTGAAAAATATCTTGATGATGGCCGAAAATAATGGGGTCTATGTGATTGGCATTGTGTTCCCGCAAAGTCCGGCATACAGGAATACGGGTGCGTTTGGCCGTTACGGCCTCCGCCGTAGTGAGGTGCCTGCATTGTTGCAAGAACTGCAAGATTTGACAAAAGAGTATCCGCATTTTGTATTCATGGATGAAAACAAAATGGGTGAACATGATTATCCGGACGAATTTGCTCAAAATCGTGACCATCTGTGCGCTTCTGGTGCAGTACAGCTGACGGCTCGGTTGGATTCCGTTTTGAAAACCTTAAAATAATGGCGTCGCGTGAATAATGGGCTTGCAAACAGGTGTGGTTTTTTGGCGGTTGCTGTTGCCGCGGCCCTGTTCTCCATATTCCCGCTGACCGATACGGACATCTGGTGGCATCTGGCCTGCGCTCGCGAGTGGGTGCAGACTTGGACGCCGTCCCGCTTGCCGGTAGTGAATGTCCATGAATACTTCCAGAGGGTGGTGGGCTTTGTCTACGGCATTGGTGACGCTCCACTCCTGGTTGCGTTCAAGGCGGTTTTGTGGGGAGTCGTTTTTGCGCTGTTCCTGTTGCCGCAAAAGAAACCTTGTGTTGAATGCCAAAGTAAATCGGCTTCGCTCGCTGGTGTTACGCTTGCTGCACTAGTCTTCTTCATTTTCCGCTATCACTTCGAAATCCGCCCCGTGCTCTTTTCGCTATTGTTCCTTGGACTCTACTGGAACCTTCTTCCTAAAATTTTAAATCCATCGCCCCTTTCTTCTCGAACCTCGAGCCTCGAGCCTCGAACCTATTTCCTTCTCCTTTCCGTCTTTGTCATTCAATGGCTTTGGTGTAAATGCCAGGGGCTTTATATCTTGGGCCCGCTTTTTGCTGTGGCGGTACTGGCGTCTGCATGGTTGGATGCCTGGCGGATGAAAATAAATTTGCCGAAAAAGCTCCGGCTATTCCATGTGGGCGTTGTGCTTGCCCTGTTTGCAATGCCGTTCCTGCACAGTGAAGGGCTGAACCTGTTTCTTTATCCGTTCGGGCTGTTGGACCGTCTTGTCGGAATGAGCCCGTCGGCGGCTGTGTTCGCAAGCGAAATCGCCGAGAACCGTTCTCCGTTCACGTTGCTGATGGCGGGGGAGAATGTCTTGGAAAGTGTGGTGATGATCGTCCTGTGTGGTTCTGGGCTTGTGATTGCCGTTTGGAATGCAATCAAGGGACGGCTCGGCTTGATGCCTATCTGCCTTTTTGCAACAGCAGTTCTTGCCCTTATCGCCGAACGCAACTTCGTGCTGTTCATGCCTGTGTTGCTGTATGGCGTAGTTACGTTCTGTAATTCGTTAGGCCCGAGGCTCGATGCCCAGGGTTCAAAGAAAATTACTAACCACCATCTACTCATTATTTTCTTCTGCCTGCTCTTTTTCCTTCTCGGCCTCTGGGCCCGTTCCCTCCTCGCGTACGATTCATCCATGATTGCTTCCCAGCGTGTGCCGGTAGATGCCGCCGCCTGGATGGTCTCTCATCCGCATGAGGGACGCCTGTTCAACGATGACCGTGCAGGAGGGTACCTCGAGCTCGTGAACCCGGACGATTCCGTTTTCATTGACGGGCGGTTTATCCTCAAGACGGCAGATTTCTTTGAACGCTATTTGCGCTATGCCGACGATCCGTCGCTGTTCATACACGATGCTGATTCCCTGCGTATAGGACGGGCTATTTTTCCGCTCCGCTATTATGCCCGCTGGGGTAAGCTGGTCTCGGCTCTTGAGTCGCATAAGGACTGGGATGCCGTGTACCGTGATTCTCTCTACATTGTCCTAAATCACAGTTTTCGGAATCTTGTCAGCGAAAGGTAAGATTTCGCAGGTAAAAAAAGTGATGTTGGACACGCTAGTTCCCTGCGGTGTGCCCTATTTTTCGAATAATTCATTATTTTTTAAGGCGGATGTTTGATCAATGTTGCATCAGGCGTAAAACACTTTAAGGATAGCCTATGAATGGTTTGGTAAAAATTGCTGTATCATCTCTGTTTGCTTTTGGCTTGGCCCAGGCAACGGTTAATTTTCCGTATCCGCAGAGCACCAACTATGGTGGAAACGGTATCGTCCTCTCGAATCAGGCCGAAGCAGCTACGGAGCTGAAGGCGGCTTTTGAATATTACTTGAAGGACAAGTACAAGGAAAGCGGAAAATATGCGGCAATAGAAAAGGACCATGGTAGCAATACTTACGTCTCCGAAGGGACGGGGTACGGCATGTTGATGATGGTCTATTTCAGCGACAATACGACAAGCTATCAGTCTCAGTTCGACAAGATGTGGGCGTTCTACAAGGACGGTTCCAACGAACACGGCCTCATGAACTGGTCGTTTGGTTCTTTGACCCCGTCGAACAACAAGGCCAATGCGGCGACCGATGCCGAAATGGATGTCGCGGCTGCTTTGATTATGGCGTCGTACCAGTTTGGTGACGAGAAGTATCTCGATGAAGCGCGCACGCTTTTGAAGAATGTGAAGCAGTATGAATTCGAAGACAACGGTTTGCACAAACCGGGCGATGCCTGGAACGATAAGAAGAACCCTTCTTATATTGCTCCTGCCTATTACCGGCTTTTTGCCAAGGTGGATACGGAAAATGCCGATTTCTGGAATACGACGGCAATGAATGCAAACTATGCATTGCTCGAAGCCAATTCGGCGGAATACTCTACGGGCCTTTTTGACAACTGGTCCGATGCCAGTGGAAAGGGCATGGATAAATATTATGGTTACGATGCCGCCCGTACGCCGTGGCGCTTGGCGCAGGACTTTTACTGGTTCGGCGAATCGAAAGCGAAGACGATGTTGGATAAACTCGGGGCATGGGTGAGCAGCAAACCCGCCTCAGAAATGAAGGGAACTATCGAACGTAGCGGTAATCAGATGTGGAACGACCACAACAGTACGTTTGTCGCAACGTTGATGACTTCGCTTGTTACGGACGCTTCTCGTCAGGGTAAACTGGACGAATATTGGAAGGAGGCGGTTTCTCTGGGTGAAGAAGCTTATTTCGAGCAGTCCATGAAGGTCCTTTGTGGTCTCCTTGTTTCGGGCAACATGCCGAATTTAGCCGATCCCCCTGCGGCTCCGCAGAGTTCCAGCGCCGGGCCTGAATCTTCGGCTACCTCTTCGTCGAGTGGAGTGGCTCCCGGAACGGGCTCCAGTAGCTCTGAGCCGGTACAGAATATGTCCAGCAGTAGTGTCGTGGGCCCAAATACGAGCAGTTCCGCTGCTGATGCTATTGCCGCTCCGGCGTTGCTCCCGGCTGAATCGTTCGCTTTGCATGGTCGTGTGCTCCAGCTGAACCTTCATGCGGCATCCCGTGTGGACATTACCTCTGTCACGGGTGTCGTCGTCAAGTCGTTCCGTGCCGGTGCGAATTCTACAAGTATTTCCTTGGCTGACTTGCCTTGCGGAACTTATCTGGTCCGCGTTCAGTCTGCCGGTGTGTCCAGAATCCGCGCATTCAGTATCAAGTAAAGCTATTTGTAATTGATATTAGGCAAGAAAGGGTATGAATAAATCCCTTTCTTGCTTTTTTTTTATATCTTTTTTGAATAAAAAGGTCCTTTTTTATGAAAAAATCGCTTTATCCCAAATTTGCTGCTGCGGTGCTTTTTGCCGTGACCTCGATTTTTGCCCAGCAGGGCGCTCCGACAGGAGCCGCTGTTGATCCGACTGCCGACGAGCAAAAGGCTCTTTCAGCCTTGAAGGGAAAGCTTGAAGGGGCTATTGTCTGGGCGACTAGCCGTGCCAATTCCCATCACGACATTTGGATTATGAATGCCGACGGCACGAATGCCCGTGCGCTTACGAGCGGCGATAATGTGGATTGGTTCCCGCGCATTGCTCCGGATGGTTCCAAGGTCCTGTTTAACCGCAGCAAGGGCGGCTGGGTTCCCGAAAACGATGCGAACTATCCTGAAAAATGGGACCTTTGGATTGTCGATATTACAGGCGAGAATGCCCGCAAAGTGGTGGATAACGCCACGTGGGGCACTTGGAGGCCCGACGGAAAGTCTATCGTGTTCAGCCGTGCCGGCAAGGTCTTTACGATGGACCTTTCGAGCAAGGCCGAAAAACTGGTGCTTGATGGCGAGAAGGCTTTCAATAAGTCCGGCGTGATTCTGCAGGAGCCCAACATGAGCCCCGACGGAAAGCATCTGGCGATTACGCTGCGTGGTTCCATGCGCGAAACGGGTGTGTGGGATTTGGAAAAGTCCGTGTGGACCAAGTCCGGTGACGGTTGCCAGATTGACTGGAATTTTGACGGCAGCAAGATTTATCGCGTGAACCCGACGGGTAACGGTGGCACTGCTGCTCCGAGCGAAATCTTGTGGTTCTCCGCAAAAGACGGTAAGCAAATCGAGAAGGTCGGTTTCTTCGGCATCCCGAAGAACGTGAAACTGATGGATTTGCCCGGTCGCCGTAGTCACGAATATTTCCCGCGTCTTTCGCCCGACGGCAAGTGGCTTGTGTGGGGTGCAACCGACAAGGGCCATGACCACGACTTGTTTGACTACGAACTCTATATCTGGAAGATCGGAGAGCCGGTGGAATCCGCGACCCGCATTACCTACCATACAGGTAACGACCGCTGGCCGGACATCTGGTTTGGCAAACTTCCCGTCAAGGAAACTTCGAAGCCTGTTGCTCAAGCTGCAGCGACTGCCGCTAACGCCGCAACGGTCGTGCAGGGTGGCGTAAGCGAAGCCAAGATGGATGAACTCATTCAGGCCATCGATCGCCTGACCGAAGCCGTAAAGGCCCTTTCCGAAGAAAAGAAACCGTAATCGTTTATTTCCTTGAACCGGATTCCGCCGAGGTTATGGCGGAATCGATGCGCGCCGTAATGACCCGGGCCCCGTATATGTTGAGGTGGTCGTAGTCGTATACCAGACTATCTGGGTAATTGTGGTATCCCATCTTGTTCTCGTCCATGAATATGAAGTTGGGATATGCTGTATCCAGCTCTGCTATGTCGGCTAATACTTCTTTAGCCGTGCTTCGCTTCATACCGTGCCTGCCAAAGGTGCCTGTTTCTGCGAAATAGGGACTTTGCGGGAATACGATTCCGACGACCAAGATGTCTTGATTCTTTGCCAACTGGAGGAGTTCTTCGAATTCTTGTAACGCAATCTTGTAAGCTGCATCCGAATTGCTCCAGGTGGAATCTGCGAGAATCGCATTGGGGTTGAATCCTCCTGTCGTCCAGGAATTTACTTCGTCATAACGGACCATTCCCATTGCATCCAGGTAACCTTGCAGATACTCTAACTCTGAAACAATCTGCTTGCTTGTTTCTATGATTTTGGACGCATCTTCTTTTTTCCAGAAATTGTGGTTGATGTCATAGAAATAGCCCGGGAAAGACAATAAGTTTTTGTTGACGTTGACTTCGGGCATGTCTGACCACAGGTCTAAATCAAGCGAAACGACAATGGCCTTGAGTCTTTTACAATGGGGGAGGACATAGTTCTTTGCCAAGTAGAGCGATACATCCATGTCGGAGGGAATTGTGGCCATATTGAATGCCATCGCGTTCTTTATGGCGAATGGATCAAAACCCATGCTGACTCTGGATGACCCTAGCGCAACGACTTCCACGGAATCGCTAATCGACCAGAATATGTTCATCTTTGCGGACAGTAGTGGGTCTGCCGGCTGCGTCCAGTACATGGCTGTGCTGTCCAGGTCGATTGATGTCAGTGCGCTTGTGGATGGTGCGGTCCAGATGCTTGGATGCCATAGTTCTTCTCCGTAGACAAGTTCCGTGATAGAGGAATCGGAAATGTCCAGCAGGACAATCTTTTCGTGGATGCCGTCGAAATTGGTCAGGGTCGCCACGACCAGGTTCGTGGAAACCCATTCGGTATGGTCGAACGAATATCCGCTAGGTGCCGGTATGCTTTGGATGAGAGTGCCCGTGCTGTCGGCAATGAGAATTTGCTGGTGAACTCCGTATTTTGTCCCGGCGAAATTACGCCCTGTTTCGCTGCCGAAATCGAGGAACAATGTCTGGTTGCTTCCGTCCTTGGAAAGACTCGCGTTGCAAGCTTGTTCTGAATTGTACCAGATGGTGTCGCTGCCGTTAGAAGTCCTTGCCCGGAGTAGGGTGGAACCGGTGACTGCGAATGTGAGATCGTTGGCGACACCTCCGTGGTATGCGCCGTCGAAGAGCTTTTGTGGCGTTCCGAATTGCCCGTTCGCAAACGGGACCATCCATGTGGACTCGCCCATGAACGTGCTGGATTCCTTGTTGTTCTGTGCCGAAGTCACGTAGACGATGACCGTGTCGCCAGAATCAAGTATTTTCCAGCGAGGGATGGCTGCGTTCTTGACATCGAGCTTCACCAGGTTGGAACCCGTTTCGTTCAAGTCGCGGACATAGATTTCGGAATGGGCGTCCACGCCTTCGGGACTCGTGCAGAAGGCAACGTGATCTCCGTCGGGAGATATTTCCGGATGGAAAACGCTGAGTGTGTCTCGGATTTCTATGGGGGTGACATTGGTACTTGCGTAGTTGACATAGACAAGGTTCTCGGTCTCGTCGTTGCGGAATGCCAGTTTTGTCTTGAAGGTTCGCGTCTTTTTTCGGACATTGCCTGCATTGGCTAAAAGGGTGGTGGCGATTTGCCTTGAGAACTTGCCGTTGGTCAGCCACAGGGCTTCCGGGATTTCGCCAAAGGCGAGTCTGAATCCCAGGTAGTCACTGGTTGTGGTAGACGTGACCGTGTACACGTTTCCGCGGCTATAGATGTTGATGCCCTTTGCCGGGTTGTGGTAGTTGCCGCCTTTGATAACACGCTCGCCGAGGGTGCCTCCGTCACTTGCCCCGACAAAGTTGGTTGCGGATGCGTTCCAGGTGCTGCCTAGCCAGTCGTTGACCCATTCCGAAACGTTGCCTTCCATGTCGCAGATGTCGAGGCTGTTCTTGCCCTTGCTACATACAGGGTGGGCCGAAGATTCCGCGTTGTCTGCATTCCAGCTATTTTCCGTGTTCCAGCCATCTTGTGCTGCCAGAATCCATTCTGCTTCAGTGGGAAGGCGATAAGCCTTGACTTCGGGCCTGAAGGAAAGGCCTTCGAGTTGGGTGCAATTTTTTTCGTTGCATTCCCTGGACGAGTAAGTGTAGGCTGTGTCGTATCCGCCGGCCTTGCTTCGTTCGTTGGCGTAGAGCACGGCGTCGATGTAGGTGACGTTTGCGACAGGGAGGGAGTCCCCAGTGCAGGACTTTGTGCCGATGAGGCTCTTGTATTCTCCGCACGTGACTTCGTGCTTTTCGATATAGTAGTCGTATGTGAAGCTGACCGTCAAGGACGGGTTTTCTCCAGCATCGTTTTTCGACTTGATGTCCTTGATGGCGATGGCTTGTCCGTTGGGACTTATCTTGATGAATTCCTTGGAGAACTCTTCAATTACATAGTTTTTTTCCGTAGGATCAAGAAGTTCGATGTCCGAACAATTCGTCCAAAGAGGAAGGAAAAAAAGGAGTAGGTAACGCTTTTTCATCAGGAGCCAATCTTATTGCTTGTATTCGGAACGAATCTTGAAAGCCATAATGGCAAATGCTCCGGCGACGTTCATGCTCGCCTTGCGTCCGGCCATCGGAATGGTCACTTTCATTGTCGCTTCGGCCATGAGTTCGGGCGAGATGCCGAGTTCTTCGTTCCCGAGGAGGATGAGCCCCTTGGCTGGCCATGTTACGTCGTTTATGCTCGGGATGTCTTCGCCGGTTTCAAGCGCGATGATTTCGTAGCCGTTTTCCTTGTGCCAACGGATACAGTCCAAGGGCGATTCCCAGCGTTTGATGGAAATCCATTCCTGGCATCCTCGGGCGGCGCTTTTTACTGTCACATGGTCAGGGCCACAACTGTAGCCGCTCAAGTGAACACCTTCCAGCCCGAAGCAATCCGTGCTGCGAATGACAGAACCCACGTTGAATGCGCTGCGCAGGTTGTGCACGAGCACTGCGAACGGAATCGGCTTTTCGTTGGCAACTTCGCGGTCGCCCGGTTCCTGTTCCAGGTACACGTCGCGTTCGAACCCGAGACCTGCCCGCGTACGGAACGTCTTGTAAATGTCTATCATTTGAGCCTGGTTTTTGCCAGTGAGTCGTTCGCTTTCGGGGAGCTTGATCCATTCGGCGTATGTCTCGTATTCGCGTCTTGCTCGGGGAACGTCGTCACCCAGCTGTAGGATGATGACGCGCAGGAGTTCTGCCATGCGTTTTGCCTTGGAAGTCTCCTTCATGGCAAGGAATTTTGGTTCGGTATACATCGGTTCTAAATATAGCTTTCGCCCTGGCGAAATTGCGGCCAAATTTCCCCCGTTGAATCGTTGTTTTAAGCGGATTTTGCCCAATTTTTACTATTTTTTATATTACATGCAAGAAGCACGGAAACCGCGTATCCTCATCACGAACGACGATGGGGTAGGTAGCGCGAATATGCACGCCCTGGCTGGCGCCCTTTCTCCCTTTGGGGAGGTTTTCGTGTTTGCGCCGAAATCGGAACAGAGTGGCGTTTCCCACGCATTTACGGTTCGCCGTGGACTCCATGTCGAAGAAATCCCCTGCAACGACGGATATAGGGTGTTCTCGATGGACGGGACTCCCGCCGACTGCACGAAGTTTGCCCTGGGGCATTTTGCCTCCCATGGGCTGGAGGTAACCGCGGGGCATGGTCCGGGAGCTTTTGACGTGTGCTTTTCGGGCGTGAACGTGGGTGAGAATTCTGGCGTGTCTTCGCTTTACTCGGGGACGGTCGCCGGAGCGCGTGAAGCGGCCCTCTGGGGTGTTCCGGGCATTGCGCTTTCGCTGCGCGGAACAGGTGTAGCCCTTTTGTCTGCGGCGATCGATTTTGCCGTGAAGATTGTCGAGAAGCGCCTGTTCGAAAATATTCCCGCCGGTATTTTCTGGAACGTGAATTTCCCGAAGGCCACTGCCGAAACCTTCAAGGGTTTCAAGGCGACGAGGATGGCCCTCGGAATGTTTACGGACCACTACTCCCACGATGGGGGCTTGTGGCAACTGGATGGCGACAAACTGTGGGACGAGCAGCCCGTAGATAGCGATGATTATTTGCTGAATCAAGGCTATGCGACGGTCACTCCCCACCGCATCGACCAGACCGACGAAAAAAGTTTAAAAGAAATAAATGAAATGCTAGAGGAATAATAATGTCAGAAGAAATGGTCCCAGGCTCGCAGTTCAAGTCCCTCATCGAGAAGGACATGCAGGATTGCTACCTCCGCTATTCCATGAGCGTGATTGTGGCGCGTGCTCTGCCCGATGCGCGTGACGGCTTCAAACCCGTGCACCGCCGCGTGATGTTCAGTATGCACAAGCTGGGCGTGGTGCCCAACAAGGGTACGGTCAAGTCCGCCCGTATCGTGGGTGACGTCATCGGTAAGTACCACCCGCATGGCGACTCCGCCGTGTACGAGACGCTTGCGCGTATGGCCCAGGATTTCTCCCTGCGTTACCCGCTGGTGTTCGGTCAGGGAAACTTCGGTTCCATTGACGGTGACAGCCCTGCTGCCATGCGTTACACCGAAGCCAAGATGAACAACCTCGGCGCGCTCATGCTCGAAGACCTGGAAAAGGATACCGTCGACATGGGCCCGAACTACGACGAGTCTCTTGAAGAACCGCTGGTCCTGCCTTCGGCACTCCCGAACATGATTGTGAACGGTACTTCCGGCATTGCCGTGGGTATGGCGACCAACATGGCTCCGCACAACTTGCGCGAAGTCGGCGCTGCAATACACGCCTTGGCCGAAAATCCGGACCTCCCGGACGAGAACTTGATGGACTACATCAAGGGCCCGGACTTCCCGACCGGCGCTGTCGTCTGTGGCCGTTCTGGCATCCGCGAAGCTTACCTCACGGGTCATGGCCGCGTCCGTGTGCGTGCCCGTACCGAAATCGAGACGGATTCCAAGGGCAAACCGCGCATCATCGTCACCGAAATTCCGTACATGGTGAACAAGGCGGAACTCTGCAAGAAGATTGCGGACCTTGTTCGCGAGAAGCGTGTCGACGGCATTACCGACATCCGTGACGAATCCAGCCGCGACATCCGCATCGTTATTGAACTGCGCCGCGATGCCGTGGGCGAAGTGGTCTTGAACAACTTGTTCAAGTACACGCAGTTACAGACAACGTTTAGCATTTACAACCTGGCCCTCATCAACAACCTGCCCAAGGTCTTGACGATGAAGGAACTGCTGCAGGTCTACATCGATCACCGTCTCGACGTGATTACGCGCTCGACGCAGTTCGACTTGAAGAAGGCCGAAGCCCGCCTCCACATCATCGAAGGCCTGCGCATTGCGACGCAGAACATCGACGAAGTTGTGCAGATTATCAAGCAGAGCAAGACGACGGAAATTGCGAAGGCGTCTTTGCAGGAACGTTTCAACCTCGATGAAATTCAGTCGCAGGCTATCGTGGACATGCGTCTCGGCCAGCTCACCGGCCTCAACCTCGAAAAGTTGGAAGCCGAATACAACGAGCTCGTGGCGACTGTCGCCGACTTGAAGGACATTCTCGAAAAGCGCGAACGCCGCATCGCCATCATGCTCGAAAAGCTCGATGCCGTCGTGGCGAAGTACGGTGACGAACGCCGCACCACCATTGGCGAAGCCATCGACGACAGCGACGAAGAAGACCTGATTGCCGAAGAGGAACAGGTGATTACGCTCAGCCGCGAAGGCTACATCCGCCGCCTGCCCATCGACACGTTCAAGGCGCAGAACCGCGGTGGCAAGGGCATTATCGGCGCCGGCCTCAAGGACGAGGACAACGTGGAGCAGATCTTCACGGCGAGCACGCACAGCTACCTGCTCGTGTTCACCAACAAGGGTCGCGCCTACTGGACCAAGGTCT
>Ga0265298_10004739_pt1 | contig 17265 bp, 10 predicted proteins | sample AusTroGonzalo_MG_3_FD_193486 | JGI IMG/M metagenome (GOLD analysis project Ga0265298, IMG submission 193486) | Bovine rumen microbial communities from tropical cattle in Woodstock, Queensland, Australia - Gonzalo_01 | ecosystem: Host-associated > Mammals > Digestive system > Stomach > Rumen ... | reverse complement strand
GATAGGGATGAGAGGGATTTAGGGATAACAGGGAAGGCGTGGCATGCCGCGGGCTGGGATGACAGGGATTTAAGGGATGAGAGAGATAGGGATGAGAGGGATTTTAGGGATAACAGGGAAGGCGTGGCATGCCGCGGGCTGGGATAATAGGGAGATGGAGAGCCGAGCGTTGCTCGGCCAATGCGCCCGTGAAACCTCTCTACCGCAATAGGGCAGTTTGGCGGCGGATGACGTTTTCGCAGCACTGCCTGAGCGTTTTGTCTCCTGCGTAGATGAACAGTTGTTTCTTGGTTCTGGTGATGGCGGTGTAGAGGATTTCCCGCGTCAGCAGGGCCTCGCCGTCGCCACCGTCCAGGTCAGGAGGCAGGACGATGATGACATTGTCGAACTCCGAACCTTGAGATTTATGCACGGTGGAGGCGAAGGCCAGTTCCATGTCTGGCAGCAGTTCCACGGGGATTCTCCTGACGGTGTTGTCTGGCTTCGGCAAATAGAGATAGCCAGGCTCGTCGGGCATGATGACGCCGACATCGCCGTTGCTCACGTCGAGCGATTGCTCGTTTTTGGTGATCATCATGGGCAGTGGACATCTGGAGCCCAGCAGTTCACGCAGGTATGTGTTGATTGCATCCACGCCGTACGGACCATGGCGGAAGGCGCAGAGCAGACGGCAGTCGTTGAGCGGGGCACTGCGGGTTTCGCGTCCGTTAGCGTCTTTCACGGTCAGGAGGGCTCCTTCGGGCGTAGTCTGCCGCTGGAACTCCGCGAACAGCCTTTCGACGGTCGCCTGGAAATTCGGCCAGAGCGAGGGGCGTTGGCGGTTGTCCAGTTCCAGATAGTGTACCAGTTTGCCAGTGCCTTGCTTGAGCTGCGCGAGCACCTTGTCTGCCTGTCCGGCCTTGACAGCCTCGGACAGGGTGAAGATTTCGCCGGGAGTGCCGTCGGGATTGAACTCTGGAAAGCGGGAACTTTCCGTCAACTCGCATTTGCAGTGCTGGAGCTCAGGCATGTTGCACAAGTCGCCGAAGACATGTCCCGGTTCGACGGAGGCCAGCTGGTTGGCGTCGCCGACGAGCGTCAGGCGGCATTTGGGGGGCAGGGCGTCCAAGAGTTTGGCCATCAGGGGCAGGTCAACCATGCTGGCCTCATCGACGATGAGCCAGTCGAGGGGCAGGGGATTGTCATGGTTGTACTTGAAGGTGACCAGATCGTAATTGGACTTGAGGAGCGTGTGGATGGTGGATGTCTCCATGACGGTTCGCAGCTGAAGTGTCTGGATTTCACGCTCCATGGACTCCCTGACTCTGGCCGCCGCTTTACCCGTGGGCGCCGCCAGACCTAGACGCCACTTGGGAAACTGGTCCTGGATGAGCTTGACGGCACGGGCGATGGTGTAGGTCTTGCCTGTGCCGGGACCGCCAGTCAGCAGCGACAACTGGTACTCGCACATGACGCGGACACCCTCAAACTGGCAGTCCTTCATGCCGGCCAGAGCGCCATCGCGGACAATCGGAGGAACTTTCTCGTAGCGGTTCGAGGCAAGGCTAAGTATGGTGTCTCTGACGGCCTGTTCGTATTTCCAGTAGCGTCTGGCAAAAAGCAGATCGCCGTCCAGGATGAAAAGTCCCGAGTCGTCGGGAGCGCAGGAGATGACGGGGGAATTGGCGATGATTTCTCGTTCCTGCGGTGTGAGAGGCAGGCAGACGCTGCCTTCAGCCTGTTGGGCAACGGCGTGCCCGCAGATTTCCGCTATCTGAGGATTGCCGGCAAGCCGCAACACCAGGTCTTCGGTCATTTGGACGAGGGGGGCTTTTTCGAGTCTGTCGGGATTGTTGTGCATAGTCATGTTGTTCCTCCTCCGGTTAGGCATTTATTCCCAAGGCGCGTCCCAGGTCGTCGAGGAGCGCGGCTGGCGGTCGGTCGGCGAATACTGGAGCCGAACAGTTGGCGGCGATGCCGCGCAGGAAAAAGTATCTGACGCCGCCGAAATTACGTTCCCAGGAATAGTCATGGCCGAGCGTCTGCTTGAGGTAGGCGTGGAGCACGGTGGCGTAGAGCAGGTACTGGAAGAAATACCCATGCGAGGCAATTTCCCGCGTAAGACCTTCCTGGCAGAAATTCTCCAGTTTGCCTTTTAGGGAATTTGATTTCCAGTCGATGATGTAGAAGAACTCGCCGTGTTGGAAAATCAAATCGATGAAACCGTTGAGGAAGCCATGGGGAATCAGTTTGTACCAGTTGGCGATGGCTTCCAAGAATGGAGCCTTCTCTGGGTCGGACTGCCAATGCCGGGAGATGATTCTGGCAAGTTCCCTGGTGGTGTCGCAGGCGGTCGCTGAGGCGAAATTGAACTCCTGCTCGCTGAGACGCTGGTTCCAGCCGATGTCGCGCAGCGAGAATTGCACACCGTCGGGGGAAGTCAGGGGGTATTCAAGCGTCTTCTGAACCATGCTGACCGTGAGGTCCTGGATGGTCAGGGCGGTTTCCGGCAGACACTGGTCTGGCTGGAAGCCGCAGCAAAGCAATTCCTCGGCGGAGAGGGCGGCGATTTCCTGTTCCGTGGTCTGGAAGGGGAGTTTTTCCAGAATGTTGTGCCAGCAGGTGCCGATGGTCTCTCCGCTAGGTATCTTGAAGATGTCATGCTGGGGAATGAAGGTGGAATCCGGCTGGCCGCGGTCGCTGATGTCGAGGTCGCGTTCATCGTCATCGCCATTTGTCTGCACAGCAGTAGACAGCGCGGTATAGCTGCCTTTGGACGGGCGGAGGTCGAACGTGCGGGCAAGAGGCTTGCAGGTGAATGTCTCCGGGTCTTCTGCTGGCGTGAAAACACGTTTGTCGGCGGTGTCAGGAGGCGTGTTCTGTTCCAGCCAGGCGATGGGGGAGACTATGCTCTGGTCATCTTGCTGCCGTCTGGCGAAATTGTCCCTGGCGTTTTGCAGCAGGTGCTTCAGCGGCTCGTCAGCACCGATGGTTGATTCCGGGGGAGTCAGCACGACAGTTCTTTGGACGGCCCTGGTCATGGCCACGTAGAGCAGGCGGATGTTTTCCAGAAGGGCTTCCTGATGGTTCTTGGTGTTGGCCTCCTGAGAGGTTGAGAAAGTCAGTATGTTGCCTTTTTCGGCATTGTGGTAGGAGAAGATTTCAATCTTGTCCTCTTTGGGTTTGGCGTGAGAGATTTTCCAGCAGTCAGGGAGGAAGACCATGGGAAATTGAAGCCCCTTGGAAGCATGGATGGTCATGATTTTAACGGCGTCGTCCTCGGTTTCCAGCCTGCTGGTGTATTCTGGCGTTTCGTCCTCGTCGTTGGCATGGTTGATGCGTTCTGTCAGCCAGTCCAGAAGGGTTTCAGGGGCAGTTCCGTTCTGCTTGACGGCAGCGCAGGCCAGCTCCAGAATCTGCTTGAGGTTGGCCAGCAGGCGTGCGCCGTCCTGGTGGGCAGCCAGGCGCAATACGCAGTCTTCGTTTTCCAGATATGGAGCCAGGGAGGCGAAACCGCGGGTCAGCCAGACTTTCTTCAGCTCGGTGAAGCCGGCGATTTTCTGGGCCAGCCAGTCTGGATTGGACGACAAGGCGGGGAGTTCCTGCAAGTTCTGGCCCGCGAAGACCGTGGCCAGAGCCCCCAGCACATTCCGCTTGTCCTGCGGATGGGCAATCGCCAGCAGGAACAGGCGAAGCTCTGTCGCTATTGACGAGGAAAAGACATTGCCGGATTTGGCAATGACGCTGGGAATGCCCTGCGCACGTAAAAGCTTTTGCAAATCGTGCTCCCAACCGTGCGACCGCAGGAGGATTACCAGGTCCCTGGGGGTGAACACCGGCCTGCCATCCTCATCGCACTCCTGAAGCGTCTGCTTGAGGCGCTCGACAAGCGCGGCCTTGACATTGTCGATTGGGTTATCCGGCAGGAAAACGACAGAAAACGGCTGTTCGAGCAGACAGCCCTTGATGACGGGTTCTTCCTTGACTTTGACGTCGAATTCGTAGGTGATTTGCGGGTCGCCAAAAGTGCGCGTCCGCTGGCCGTCTTCGCTGGCCGGCGGGTCCATGAAGAGGTCGTTGACGGCCTTCATCAGGCTTTTGGTGGAGCGGAAATTGATGTCCAGGGCGTAGGTGCGGTCGGGACTGATGGCCTTTGCCGCCTTCAGGTAAGTGTAGATGTCGCCACCACGGAAGGCGTAGATGGCCTGCTTGGGGTCGCCGACGAAATACAGGGGAAAGTCAGGATTGGCGAGGAAGACACGCTCGAAGATAGCGTATTGCACGGGGTCGGTGTCCTGAAATTCGTCAATCAACGCTGCCTGGAACTCGTTGCGTATGGCTGTGGCGAGGCGGTCGCCGCTGGAGCCGTTCAAGGCGTCGTACACAGCACGGATCAGGTCGTCGAAATTCAGGCTTTTGCGGTCAGTGCGTCCTTTTTCGTATTCCGTGACTATTTCACAGGCGCGGGCCAGCAGATAGCCGCGGACAGTCGTTTCGTCTGGTGGCTCCACCTCATAGATGGCCTTTTGTCCCAGGACAGACACGAAATGCTGCAAGTCCCCCAGGGTGACGCCTTCCGGGACATTCTGAGGGCGCTTCCGCCACCAGTCTGCGACGAGGGAGTTCAGGTCGTCGGATTTGGAATCCTGGACTTCCTGGTTGAATTTCAGGCCAATTTCCAGGGCGTTGCGGTCGAGGATTCGCTTGCAGAAGCCGTGGATGGTGGAAATGGCGGCCTGGTCGAAGTCCAGCAGGGCTAGTTCGATACGTGGCAGGGCGTACGGCCGCTGTGCGGGGGACAGGCAGGCCAGCAGTCTGTCGGCACGCTCGTTGCGGCGCGTGATGTCAGCAGTGTCTTTGCCCTGGCAGTCGGCTTGCGGCGTTTGGAGACGGGCCTGGACATCAGCCAGCACGGAGTGCAACCTGTCGCGAAGTTCCTTGGTGGCGGCTTCGGTGTACGTCATCACCTGGATTTTGTCCACCAGGAAACCGTATTCCATGATTAGTCTGGCGTAGATGTTCTGGATATTGTAGGTCTTGCCGGTGCCGGCTGATGCCGCAATCAGATGCGGGCCGGTCAAGGGAAAATCCTGTTGGAAAATTGCTTCGCTGAAACTTATGTTCATGGTGGTATGGGGATGGACGAGTGATGCCATAGTCCGTCAGTTGTTGGTTAATGGTATGGCGGCAAGCCTCTGGGCACCGCAGGGATTAGGTAGGGCAATCAGTCCTTTCTTCGCCGTTTTTACCCTCCGTATTTTTCATTATAGGTACGTCCACGGAAATTCCTGGGGAATTTTGCCAGTTGCTTGTAGTCGTTGGGCAAGGAGTCGCCGTCATTGTCAAGTTTGGCGAAATCCGGGATGTCGGATGGCAGCGGGGAGCAGGCCTTAGCTATCAGGCCAGCGAGTTTTTCCCGTGCGTCTTCTTTGGCGACGGGGAGGAATATGTTGTCATTCGCCTTGTCGAGATTGAGCATCAGCGAGGCGACATCGCCGCCGCCTTCCAAGGCATTGACGGCCAGGTGCCGAATCCAGGCGGATACAGTCTCCGCAGTATCGTTGATGACAAATCTCGCCGGGCCATGGCTGGTTTCCAACTCCACGGTTTGCAACTGGCAGTGTAGGCGCACCTCGCTGTCGCTGACGTCAAACTCAAGTGTTTGCTCAACGTGTATCGGTTCTTCGGCGTATTTTCGGCAGGCCTCTGACATTCGGAGCGGCGTGTCGTGTGTCTGGTCTGTGTAGCAGTTGAACTCGCGGCAGGCATTTTCGTACATGATAAGATTGCGCTTTTCGTGGTAGCCGATGATTTTTCCGATAAATTCGTTAGCCAGGGAAAGTTCCGGCACCTTGCCGAGTTCGATGGCCGTGTGGGCGACAACTTCTTGGGCGGCTAGGTCGGAGCCGTGGAGGAAAAGGTCATTTACAAACGGATTCCCCATGGTATTCGAATAGAGGTTTTCTTCATCATACAATTTGCGGAAGTGGCCGGTGGCATCCTGAATGCCTAGGCGGTCCTTGAGTAGCAGGCCGGTGGGACGCGTGTAGAAGGAAATGAGTTCTTCCAGTTCGATGTCCGTAACTGTCCCGGACACCAAGGGAAACGCCGTGATGGGCAGTCTGTCCTGTGAAGGGGCTTCGAGCGCCTGGGCGAGACGGCAGTCGTGAGGGGAATAACTGGGCGGCAAGGCCTCAGCCTCCGCATGATCGCGGGGCAGGAAATAGCGGCGGCTATAGGCGTGGAGCGGATGGTTGTATACACGGCAGGAAAGCTCTGCCTTAGCGAAATAGTCGGTCAGACCGGTCAGCAGGACGGAGGGAGGGATACTTTCGTTGGAATGGACATCCTTGCCGATGTAGCTGAACACGAGCTGCGCACGCGCTCCCAGCACGGCCTTCAGCAGAGCGAAGGCATCGCGTTCCCGGAGCGAGGTGTCGAACAGGCTGGGATTGTTGCCGAGGATATCGAAGGCCGGCTTGGGGCCTAAGCGTGGGAAGGCACCGTTGTTGAGCCCGCAGATCCAGACCAGTTTGCGGGGCGTGGCTGTCGAGACATTCAACGGGGCGAAAAGCACGGCATTTGCGGACGTGCGCATGGCTGGTTGCAAGGTGCCCAGGTGCGAGGTCAATGCGGCGAGGAATGGCTCGGCGTCTAGCATTTCGTCCGCAAGCCCGGCGAGGCTGATATTGGCGACCACGTCTCGGATAGCCTCGCGGATTTTGTTCAAGGCCTTTAGTGTCTGGTCATTGACGGTGTAGAAGGTGTCCAAGACGTCGTTTAGCAGGATGTTGGAAAGTTCTTCCGCCGTGCGTGGCTGGCCTGGCGCTAGTTTCCGCCGTATATTGGCCAAGGCCTCGACGAGTTGCCAGAGGGAAGCTACGGCTTCGGCGCGGTCGCCTTCGACATGGCCGCAGGGCCGAATGGTGCCAAGTGGTTCCGGGAGGTCAAGCAGCGAGTAGAAGGTATCGGGGAGACCATGGAGCATTTCCGTAATCAGGCGGTCGAGCCCGCGTCGCCAGGTGTACTGGGGACTTTCTTCTGGCGCCTGTCCGAGAATTTGCGTCACGTCCTGAGCATCGTAGCCCCAGTGGATGTTGGCGGTCTTGACCAGGCTCCGCAGGTCTTCGACGCTAGATTCGTTCAGGCCGAATTTTTCGCGGATGGCCGGCATGCTGAGCAGTTTGAAGACAGCGCTGACCTCAAAGCGATTGCGGCGGAACTCGAGAAGTTGCAGGAACGATTGGCAGAGGGGGGTATTGACGGTCAAGCCGCCTGCCACGGTCAGGGGAAGATAGCCTTCGGCCTTCTGGTCAGTCGTGAAGACGGAGTCGATGATGGGAGCGTAGTTGTCCCAGTCGGCGCAGAGGACAAGGACATCCTGGGGCTGGGCTTCCGGGTGGGTTTCGAAGAAATTGTGCAAACCGTCGCGGAGAATCTCCAGCTCACGGCGCGGCGAATGGCAGACATGGATGGAAATCGGGGGCTGGCTGTCGAGTTCTTTCAGGTTGGCGAAGGGCGGCTTGTGGTCAAGTACCTCGATGTCGCCGTAATTGTCGTCGCAGAGGGCACCAAGAAGCCCGCGGGCACCAGGTCCGAGGATGCCAAGTAGCCGTTCTTCTGGCGAATCGTAGAAATTGGCAAATGCGCTTTCAAGACTGGACGGCCCCTGGCCGGCTGCCAGCATGTCTCTTTGCTCCCTGACTGATTTTTTCAGCTGCTGGCGGAGTTTGCGCTGGGCTTCCTGCTGGGATGGCGTTTCGCCTAGCCAGTCGCCCAGAGGATTGAAATTCCAGAAGGTGAGAGGCATGGCCTCGGAGATTTTCTCCAGCAGGCGCAGCGTCGGTTCAGGCATGAAGGGAATGTCGAAGACATGGACGGCCAGGTATTTGGGAAATTCGTGTCGCAGGGCTTCTGTGGCATCGCTGCCAGGCTGCAAGGCACAGGCGTAGTCGCTGGCGTAGGTATTCGGATTTTCCACCACGAGGCGGCGGTACAGGTCAATCTGCCAGGCGGGGATTTTGACCGTATTGCCGAACTCACCAGTTTCCCAATTTCTGAGCATCTGGAAGCGTGAGTTCAGGTAGTCGTCGTAAAGTTGCGACAGCTGCTCTGCCAAGGCGAAGCGCCGCTGTGCTTTTTTTGCCTCGTTGTCGCCGACATATTCCTTCAGTTCTGGAAAGTCGCCGCTCGTTTCCGCCTGGACCAGCACCTGATAAACCCTCCAGGACATCACTTCCTGCGAATAGGGGTGTAGTCTTGGTTGGCGCTCCCTGGGCGCAATCCCGTGGACCTGTGCCTGCAGCCAGTCGTTGACAAACTGTTGCAAGCGGACAAATTCCAGGTTCAGCAGCACCTGCGGCACTTGCTTCACCAGAAGAAAATAATGCTTCAGCCACGATTCCGTGGCCGAATCGTTGACGACAACGCAGACTTTGCCAAAGGGAGCATGGCTGCTGCGGCTGGTTTCAATCCATTCGGATAGCATGGCGTCGGCGAGTATCTCTAGCCGGGCGTCCCACTTGATTCGCATGGTCATTATTGTCCTCCGTGTGATAGTTTGACGCGAGTTTCTATAATATATACTCTGGTGGCAAGTCTAATCTTTCACAAGAAATATTTTTTCTTGGCGCAATCAGACTTTTGGCTGCTGTCCGGTAAGGGCGGCCTCTCGGCTGGGATGACAGGGATTTTAGGGAGGGCCGAGCGTCTGCTCGGCCAAGGCGGCCGTGGGAGGGCGCACCACCTGTCTGGTGGCCTCTCGGCTGGGATAACAGGGATTTTAGGGAGGGCCGAGCGTCTGCTCGGCCAATGTTCCCGTGGGAAGGTGCACCAACCGACTTGTATTCTGGCCTTGCCAAAATCATCGAAAGTTACAAAAAATGTTGCATGTGCGTTGGTAACGCTTTTTTTACCGAACGAGGCATTATATTCATTGGGTGGCGGGCGGGGGTGGTTTCCCCATAAGGAAAAGGAGCGTGTGATGCGCGACGCGCGTGCGACAATTGATGCTTCGACATGCGACGTGGTGGCTGGTGCGACGAGCGACATGCGACGAGCGACGCGCGTGCGACAATCGATGCTTCGACATGCGACGTGGTGGCTGGTGCGACGAGCGACGCGCGTGCGACAATCGATGCTTCGACATGCGACGTGAAAATCAGCCAATTAAACAAAACGCAACACTTTGTTAGAACACAGATAGCCCAGTATAACCACTTGGGACAAAGAGCAATATCAATAATCAATATGTCATGTTAGGAGCGGCAGGAAGCGTGTTGTCCTGTGCGTCCCTGAATACCTTGCGGAACACATCCTGGCAACGTCCGCAGTTCTGGCAGTTGAGGGCGCAGGCGGCACCGATGCCGCTGGTGGCCCAGTCGTGGGGAAAACTCTGGTTGTCGATGATGCCAGGGGCGAATAGGTCTGTGTGCTGTGGGTCGAGCAATTCCAGCAGGTTGCCGTCGTAGTTGTAGGTAGCGTAGGCCTTGACGATGGCTGATGGATGGCCGATGCGCCTGGTCGCCAGTTTGAACAATTGGACATGAGGTTCCCAGAGCGGGACGTCTTCGGGGCGAATCCAGGTGGCGCGGAGGATGTCGATAAGTTGCTTGTCGCGTCCGTAGTGGGTGCGGCAGCGGAAGACGGAGAAATCGAAATCCTTGCCGATGGCGGATTGGCGCTGGCGTCCGTGCCCGTGGAGATTGTCATGGAAGGTCTGGAATGGGCAGTCGCGGAGGCAGCCGCTGTTGACCTGCATGCCGAGAGCCTTGCCCTGTCTGGCGGCCCAGGCGGAAACGGTCTTGACGTAGGCCAGGTCACGCTGATGTTCGCGGTTCAGGTAATATTCGTCGAACAGTTCCGCGACGGCCTGGAAGCCGAGGATGCCCTGGATTCTGACATTGACGGAGGCGCGCACGTGCACCTGGGGAAATTCCTGTTTGAGGATGGTTGCCACGAATGGTGAGGTCGTGGTGACGATATCGGGGAAAAGCCCCTCGGACTGCATGTCATTCAGCACGTCGCGTACTTGCGTGGCCAGTTCGTGGCTGATGGACAGGTCGCCATAGCAGTTGCAGTTGAACAAGGTATCGAGCCGGATGCCCTGTTCGCGACACCACCGTAGGTCAGCCAGCAGGCGGGCGCGCAGTTCCGGAGTGTTTTCCGGCGAAGGGCGACAGGAGAGTACGCCGGGCCAGGCGAAGAAAACCTCCGCTATGCGGTCCGTCCAGGGAGCACAGGTGTCGATGAACGGCTCGTTGTAGAAATGTCCGACGGCGAGATTGCGTAGCATGGTGCGGGATGGTCAAACTTCTTTTCGACCGTATCGTAATCCGTGTGAAAGGCGCGGGAGAAACCCCTAATGCCCATGGCTCCAGCGCGACTGGCGGAGGCCTTCGTAGAGGGCGATGGCCACAGAATTGGCGAGGTTGTGGCTGCGGGCGTGGACACCAGGCATCGGAATCGTCCATAATTGGTCGCGGTATCTGGTGTAGAACTCTGGCGGCAGTCCGTGACCCTCGTTGCCGAAGACAAGAAAATCGCCTTCCTGCAACGGACAATCATAGATGCTACGCGTGGTCTTCGTGGAACAGAAGAACAGGCGTTGCGGATGATGCTGGCGTTCCAGAAAGTCGTCCCAGTTGTCGTAGACTGTCAGGTCAAGGTACTGCCAGTAGTCCATGCCGGCACGACGGAGATGCGCCTCGTCCAGGGAATACCCCAGGGGGCGTATCAAATGGAGAGACGCATCCGTGCAGACACAGAGCCGTCCGATGGTGCCGGTGTTCTGGGGGATTTCCGGCGCCACCAGGACGATGTTGAAGCAGGGCTTGCTGAGACTGGTCATTTGTCTTCGGCCAGGGGTATCGCCAGGAAGAATTTGTACTTGCCATTGCGGATTTTCCGCTGCACATAGAACAGCAGGGCTCCATTGGCATCACTCTTGCTCAGAATATTGCGCAGATCCTGCAAGTTATGGACTTCCTGGTGGTTGACGGCGAGGATGATATCGCCTGGCTGGAGGGCATCCTCCTCATTGCCGGCGGCGGCGGCCAGGCCGTCTGGGTCGATGTCGGCGATGATCAGTTGATTATTATTGTTGGCGAACTGGAGTCCTAGACGGTTGAGGATGTCATCGCTGTCAGGTGCTTGCTGTGTCGGAATATCGTATTCTTGGGCGATTTCCGGGGTGGGACGTTCATCAGCCTTGACAGTCACGGTGATTTCCTTGCCATCGCGGAACAACGTCAGGACGATTTTGTCCCCTGGCTGGTATTTGGAGACGGCCAGCAACAGTTCGCGTGTCGATTCCACTTTCTGGTCACCGATTTTGAGGATGACATCACCGTTCTTCACGCCCGCTTTTTGGGCGGCCTTGCCTTCCAGGACTTCGCCGACAACCACGCCGTATTCTGCGTTCAAGAAAGCCTTCAGTTTTTCTGAAAGTTCCTGCATGCTAATACCTAAGAATGCACGCTTGACCGAGCCGTGCTCGACGAGACTGTTGGCGACCTGGCTGGCCAGGTTGCTGGAAATGGCGAAGCCCAGGCCGATGCTGCCAGGAGTTCCGTTGGAGTAGATGAACTGGTTGATGCCAATAATCTGTCCGCGGATGTTCAGCAGGGGACCGCCGGAATTGCCGGGATTGATGTCGGCATCGGTCTGGATATAGTCTTCAAAGATGCTCATGCCAGTGTCATGGCGTCCGCGCTGACTGATGCAGCCGATGCTCACGGAATAGTCGAAATTGAAGGGGGCGCCGATGGCAATGGCCCACTGGCCGGCGCGCAGTTTGTCAGAATCGGCGAACTCCAGGCAGTGGAAGTCTGATTTCTGGCCGTTGCCAATTCGCAGGACAGCCAAGTCTGTCTCGGGATCCATGCCGATGATTTTCACGGCATCAGGATCTTTCTCATTGTCGTAGACTGTGCCATCCAAGGTTTTGACTTCCAGGTAGTCGCTGTCCTTGATGACATGGCAGTTGGTCAGCAGATAGCCGTCGGCACGGAAAAGCACGCCGCTGCCCTTGCCGACGGGCCAGACCTTGGGTTTGCGTTGCTTTGGATGGTCTCCGCGCCTGTTGCGCGGGCGGCGGTTGGGATATTGGCGCCAGCCGTTGGGGACATCGTCATCGTCATCCCAGAACTGCGGTCCAAAGAAGAAACGGAAGATGTCTGGCGGCAGTTGCATCTGGGGATTGCGGTTAAAGTCAGGTGCTTTCTGTTTGTTGGTAATGACGACGACGGCAGGCTTGGCCAGTTCCGCTACGGCGGCGAAGGCGTCTTCCGTCTGGAGGGCACCGGCGATGTCCTTGTCTTCAAGCTTGACGGCGAGGGCGGTGTTCAGGAAACAGGTTGCGAGAAGGCAGATTACGAGGCTGGTGATTTTGTTGTTCATATAGCATTTCTCCTTTTTTTGTCCTGGGGCTGCCAGGAATAATTCGCCATTGGCAGAGCACCATAAAACTCTGCCGACCGGCAATTTTCTTTGACAAAAGCCTGAACTTAAAGTTCCGTCAGAAGTTCACCAAGGTATTCCCAACTCTCCCGCAGAAGCGAACGCCGCGACAATTCGCGGAACAGGGCTGACTCCTCGCCGAACAGGTTGCGGGTCATGCGCAGGACAAAGCCGTTGCGCGTCTTCGACTTCAGGCCATCCGGGCAGGCCAGATCATGCAGAAATTCCAATTTGTCGCGCAAGTTCGGCACAGGCGAGGGTTGTCCGCGAAGAATTTGCAGGATTGCCGGAATCAGGGCGGGATTACGCAGAAGTCCCCGCGCAGGAGCCAGACCATCTACCTTGGCGACTTCCAGCATCCTGAGGGCATCGTCAGGCGTGAACAGGTCGCCACTGCCGAAAAGCAGTTGCTCTGGCAGCAGGCTCCTGGCTTCGCGCAAGCGCTCCAGCCCGTCAGGCACGGGGGCATACATTTCCTTGACAGTGCGGAAATGAATGGTAAGCAGGTCGGGGGCGGCGTCCTTGACTACCCGCAGGATGGCAGGCAATTCCGTGGCGCTGGCAAAGCCTGTGCGAATCTTCAGGCTAACGGGCAGCGGCGCACAGGCCTGGCGGACTGCCGCCACGGCCTCTCCCAGCCATTCTGGCGTCTTCAGCCTGGCTCCGCCACCCCCATGGCCAATGACCGTGGGACTGGGACAGGCGCAGTTGAGGTCGATGCCACGGACACCGAGTTCTGCCAGCCGTTCTGCCGTGGCCGCGATTTTTGTGGCGGAAATGCCCATCAGCTGGGCGATGACTGGCAGCCCCGTAGACTGGAAGGGCCGCAGCCAATCCTGAAGCCGTGCCTTCCTTGGCACTCCCGTGGAGATGCGGAGGAACGGCGTGACCCAGGCCGAAACCCATCCGCGCCTACTCATCGCCCGCAGGAACGCGCCTTCCGTAACACCGTCCATCGGTCCGGGCAAAATGCGACAGGGCAGGGGCGGACCACCAGGCAAGGGCAGGGGAGTCAGAATTTGCTCCAAGGGCGCGGTCATGGTCAATGCAGACGGGCTGAGAGCTTGTCCCAGAGACGTTGCCCCAGGAGCAGGCGTCCAAGACGGATGATGGCCAGACGACAAGCCCGCCGCAGGCGGTTGCAGCGGAACTGGACCAGTCCCCGCCGTCCGCGGGCGACATGTCTGACATTGCGTGAGCCGGAGGGGATTCGCCCGATGACGAGCCTTGGTGAGTCCTCGGCGGTCACGGCTCTGGCATCAGGGGCGTCGTTGTTGTCGCCCTGGAGAATCAGTTTGTCGTCCTCGCGCCGAATCAGGCGGTGGACGACGCCTGGCCTGTCTCCCTGGCCGTAGGCCACGATGTCGCCTCGGCGGAAGTCGGCAAAGGGAATCTCGCGCAGGACGAGAACATCCCCCGGCGTGAAGACGCGGCGCATGCTCCAACCCGCGAACAGGGCGCGGTCAGGCTCATGCAGGCTGGCCGGTAGCTTGCACGGATCTGAAGATGTCTCTTGACGGGGGGTATCGCTCATGGCCTTGCGCCTAAAAATACTCGATTGGGCATTGGGGAAGGGAGTTCAGGAAAGAACGTCCGTATGATTTGCCGAGAACACGACTGTCGAGAATCACGATGATGCCGTGGTCGGAGCGGGTGCGTATGAGGCGTCCTACGCCCTGGCGGAATTTGAGGACAGCTTCGGGCAGGGAGTAGTCGCGGAAGGGGCTTCCACCCCGGTTGGCGATGACCTCGCATCTGGCCTCGATGAGCGGATGGTCGGGGACGGCGAAAGGCAGTTTGGTGATGATGACGTTGCAGAGCGCCTCTCCGGGGACGTCCACGCCGACCCAGAAACTGTCGGTGCCGAAAATGACGGCGTTTTTTCCGGTGCGGAATTTCTCCAGCATCTGACGCGGGGTCAATCCGTCACCTTGGATGTAAGTCTCCATTTGGTTTTCGCGCAGGAACTGCTCCAGGGCGTCGGCAGTGCGGTGTAGCGTGGAGTAGCTGGTGAACAGCACGAAGGCGTGACCCTTGGTTTTCAGCAGGAATTGCCTGATGTGGCTTTCCAATTCGGATTGGTAGGCCTGGTCCTTGGGGTCGGGCATCGACTGCGGCAGGTACATCTTCGCCTGGGTGGCAAAGTCGAAAGGGGAATCGAGCACCAGGCTGTGACTGTTGGTGGCGCCGATGCGGCGGAGGAAATACTGCACATTGCCGTTGATGGCCAGGGTCGCACTGGTGATGATGACAGGGATTCCCTTGGGCGTCGCGAAAACCTGCTCTTGCAGCAGGGAACCTACGTCGATGGGAATGCAGTTGAAGGAGACTTCCTGCCGTTCCTTGCCCGTGACCTCAAACCAGTAGACATAATCGCGGAGTCCCATGGCGAAGAAGGTTGTAAGCACCTCGTTCTGCTCGCGCAGTTCATCACGCACGGCAGCCAGTTCCACGCCCTGGTCGGAAGACGTTCCCACGATTTCCAGGCGGGACGCCAGTTCGGAATCTAGTCGTTGCAGGGGAATGTCCAGGTAATTCTCGATATGCCCCGGCACAGTGTAGCGCAATGGCGCCAAATCTGGCACCTGCTGGCGTATCCATTCGACGAGCCGTCCCGCGAACATTTCCAGGCGGCTGCGAACCTGCTGGACGGCGGCCCGGGCGGCGGCGCAGCCGTCACCGCCGAGCAGTCCCGTGTTGCGCCCTTCGTGGAACAGGCGGTTCAGCAGATGGCGGATGGCGAAGGTGTCGGCCTTCAGCCCCAGGTTTTCGGCAGCCGTGTTTTCCAACGTATGCCCTTCGTCGAAGATGACTGCCGAGTAGTCGGGGAGGGCGGCGTTCCTGTCCTTTTCCCGTGAATTTACCTTCTGCAATTCGTGTTCCAAGGCCAGGGCACAGAAAAAGAAGGCGTGATTGGTGATGACGAGCCGCGACTGCATCACGGTGCGTCGCGCCTTCTGGAGAAAGCAGGAGCCGAAAAAACTGCATTCGTTGCCCTGGCAGTTGCCGCGTTCCGAGCAGACGCTTTCCCAGAGGTTGTAAGAAATCCCGCCGGGCAAGTTTGCCCGGTCGCCGTCGGTAGTCTCGTCCGCCCATTTCAGGAGCTTGCGGAGTTCCTGTTTCTGGCCCGGCCAGGGCAGCAACTGTTGGTCCTGGTCGCCCAGGATGGCGACCTTGCGGCGGCACAGGTAGTTGGAGCGTCCTTTGGCGACGCAATAGGGCAGGTCCTTGTCCAGCAGGTGCAGCAGCAAGGGCATGTCCTTGTGGAGCAACTGTTCCTGCAAGTTGATGGTATGGGTGCTGATGATGACGGCCTTGCCTGTTTGCTCGGCGTAGAAGATGGCGGGCACGAGGTAGGCGAAGGTCTTGCCGACTCCCGTCGGTGCTTCCACACACAGGTTTTCCCGCTTTTCCAGAGCCTGGCTGATGGCCAGCGCCATCTGTGCCTGCTGCGGGCGGATTTCATATTCTCCTCCGCCAGACAATTTGATTCTGGCCAATGGCGAGTTTTCGCCAAAAAAATCCCTGACCTCTTCCTCAGCCATCGAATATGCCCCTGACTACGGCTACTGATCGATGTTGAATTTGGGCTTGGGCAGGACAATGGACTTATAGCCTGGCTTGGGCTTGGTCTCTTCCGTGGGGGTCGAAACTTCGGGGAGTATATTCGGCAGCGGTTCGGGACGCGGCTGGCTGCGGTACTCGCGCAGTTCGTCGGAAATCTTGGGCTCCAGGGGATTGATTTGGGGGCCGTACACTTTTTCAAACATGTCCGTGATGGCCTGCGCCCACTGCATTTCATTGGCCTCGGCAAGATAGAACTCGACTTTCGTACCGTCTTTCTGCTCAAGTTCGTATCTGTCGTTGCCATTGAAAGTAATCTTGTACGCGCCAGCACCGGCAGCGAAGCGCATTTTCAGCAGGATTTCGCTGGGCTTGGTGTTGACGGCATCATTGAGGATTTCCTCGTGCCCCTGGCGCAGATGGCTTTTGTCCTCGGCCTCGATGGCAATGACGAATTTAGCCTCGGGGTTTCCCTTGACTGTCCATTTGCCGAGGCGCCCGTCACGCTGTTCCTGCGTCTCGTTCTTCTGCTTCCGCATTTCCTCGAAGGGGTCAGACTGCGCTTCTGGTTCAGACGGCTTGAAGGATTCGTGGATGGCCTTGACGGGCTGCCAGAGGAAGACGATGATTCCTGCCAGCATCAGCACGCAGAGCGGCAGTCCGAAGACAAGAAAACGGCGCATTCTGGCCTGCTTTTCCGCCTGCTGGCGGCTGTTGGCCTGCGTCAGGGAGTGTTCCTCGTCGCGGGAAGTGGAAAACAGGGACTGGCTTTGACCGTTTTTATGCAGTTCGTTCATCGGAAGTCTCTATGGGGAGGAGATGATTAATCTCTGGAAAACCAGGGGTGACGGCTTGCTTGTAAATTGCTAATATAGCCTTTTTTCGTCATTTTGCTCCCTGTGGGTTTCAAATTCGCGCAAGTCGGCGAGTAGTTCTGGCCAGGTCAGACGTGGCAGTTCGGCGGGAATCCGCGGCGGCAGATAGTTCTGCGGATTCAAGACCAGAACCACATCGCAGCCTGCCGCCTCCGCCGCTTCCAGTCCGGCAATCGAATCCTCGAAGGCCAGGCAGTTGGAGGGGTTTGCGCCTGCCTGCTTGGCGGCCAGGAGGAAGATGTCAGGGGACGGCTTGGGACGCGCAACCGCCGAGACGGACAGGATGTGGTTGAAGCAGTCGCGGATTTGCCCGGCGTCCAGGCAGCGCTCGATGAACTCCTGTATCGAATTGCTGGCCAGCACGAGGCAGAAGCCGTCCTTTCGTGCC
>Ga0265298_10004737_pt1 | contig 17271 bp, 13 predicted proteins | sample AusTroGonzalo_MG_3_FD_193486 | JGI IMG/M metagenome (GOLD analysis project Ga0265298, IMG submission 193486) | Bovine rumen microbial communities from tropical cattle in Woodstock, Queensland, Australia - Gonzalo_01 | ecosystem: Host-associated > Mammals > Digestive system > Stomach > Rumen ... | reverse complement strand
CGGGGAATACCTGGCCTATATCAATACGGAAGGAACCGTGGTAAGCCTGCCCATGAACATCATGCAGGCGGGGGAGTACCTGTTGCGTTACCGTTACGCCAACGGCGGTGATGCCGATGCCACCCACAAATTGACCATCAATGGCAAGGAGCAGGTAATTAAGCTGCCCAAAACAGGTGCCTGGGGCACTTTCCCCGAAAAATCCGTGGTGCTGATTCCCACAACGCTTAAGCGGGGTGGCAACTTCATCGAGGTTCGTCCCGGCGAGAACTTTGCGGAACTGGATCGCATCGATTTTTTGCGTGTTATCCGCGACACCATTCCGGGGAACGGCTTTGACAACGGCATTCGCATTCGCCTTACCGACAAGGATGAACTTGCCATGAAGAGTGGCGGCTATGCCATTTTCGAGAACGTGGTGACGGATTCCATAAGGGAAACGGGCGTTTCCATCCAGGTGAAAAATGCTTCGGCTGGCTCGCTGTCCATTCGTGATGGGAAAAAGGACGGCGATGTCCTTTCGGAATGTGACCTGTCCGCCGCCAAGGCGAATTCGGCGGGCAATGGTTGGTCAGAAGTGGTTTGTTCCGCCCTCAAGGGCCTTGGCGGCGTGAGGGACTTTTACTTGACAGCCTCCGGCATTTCTGGCGAAGTCCTGGTGGGCAACATCTCGTTCAAGTCCGAGAGCGAACAGTGCGGTGAATCTTGCGAGGGTTCTAACAGGATTGTAACAGGATTGAGTTTTTCGCCCAAGTTTATAGTGGGCTGGTCTGAGGGTTCCTATAGGGTCCGTTTCGAGAACCTAGGGGATTACACCCTCTTTGTATTCAATCCCCTTGGCCAGCTGGTGACCCACCGTGATGTCCGTGGAAGTTCCGAGATGGAACTGGTGAACCTGCCTAGGGCAAATTACGTCTTCAAGGCCGTAAAACGGTAAAATCTCCATTTTTTCCTGATTCAGTTTTTTCAAAAAAAACTGTTGCACTACTGCGCTTTTTTTATTATATTAGTGCACAAGAGTGCAACTAAACAAAAGAGCAAAAATGGATGTTCGGGAAAAACTGAGGATTCTTTCGGCGGCGGCCAAGTACGACGTCTCCTGTTCCTCCAGCGGGTCCAACCGTTGTACGCCTCCTGGAGGCTTGGGGGATGCCTGCAGTGCGGGAATTTGTCACACTTGGGCCGCCGACGGACGGTGCATTTCCCTTTTGAAGGTATTGCTCAGCAATGCTTGCAAGTATGACTGTGCCTATTGTGCCAACCGTCGCAGTAACGATATCCCTAGGGCCACATTCACCCCCAAGGAAATTATTGACCTGACCGTGGAATTTTACCGACGGAACTACATCGAGGGGCTGTTCCTGAGTTCTGCGGTTATTAGGAATCCCGACTACACCATGGAACTGCTGGTGAAGGTGGCCAAGGAACTCCGGACGGTGCACCGCTTTGGCGGCTACATCCACTTGAAGGCCATACCTGGGGCAAGCCCGCGGCTCTTGACCGAGGCGGGCTTTTATGCCGACCGCAGCAGCGTGAACATCGAGGTACCTTCCGATAAGTCCCTCCAGTATTTGGCTCCCGAAAAGAACTTCGCTTCTATATATGCCCCCATGAACTTTCTTGCGGAACGGAAACTGGAGTATGGCCCTACGGCCAGGCTGCGAGGACCCAGTTTTTTGCCTGCGGGGCAGAGCACCCAGATGATTGTGGGGGCCTCCGGCGAATCCGATTTCCAGATTCTTTCGCTGTCTTCCGGATTTTACAATCGTCAAAAATTAAAGCGGGTCTATTATTCGGGCTATGTTCCTATCAACGCCGACAAGCGGCTTCCCGTACTCACCACCAAACCGCCCCTGGCTCGGGAACACAGGCTCTATCAGGCGGATTGGCTTATGCGGTTCTACAACTTCCGCTACGACGAGATTCTGGACGAGGCCCACCCGAACTTGGACCTGGAACTGGACCCCAAAATCGGCTGGGCCCTGCGGCACCCCGAGTTCTTTCCGGTGGACATCCAGCATGCAGATTACGAAATGATCCTTAGGGTTCCAGGTATTGGCGTGAAGTCTGCACAGCTCATTGTCTCGGGCCGGAGGTTCACCAAGCTCAGATTGGAACACCTAAAGAAAATAGGGGTGGTGTTGAAGCGGGCCAAGTACTTCATCTACCATCCCGACACTCCCGCCAGTCTCCGGAGGCTTTACCCCGAAATGGTGCGGCCTCTGCTGTTGCCCAGGCCCAAGTCCGGCCAGCTGGATCTTTTTGCGGGTACGCCGCTAGCCTTGCCTGCGTAAATAATTCCACATCACACATCACACATTACACATTTCACATCGCATATGCTTTCCATCCAATACGATTCTACATTCGAAGGTTTTCTCAGTGCCATTTTCGAGATTTACCGCCAGCATCTGGAGGTGGGAGAATTTCGCCCCGACCGTGGTGACGGTAACCTGGGCGACGGTACCCCGGGTGACATGTTCATGCAGCCCTTCCGCATAGAGACCAGCGAGGAGTCCGTCAACAGGCTCCACCGTGCCATCTTGAATTTTGCCAGCGAAGAGGTGTACAACCTGCTCCATGCGGCACACTTGTCAGAGGAATCGGGCGTCGAGATGAAAATCCTTGCCTACTTGAAAAAGCTTTTTGAGGGTACGGACCCGAACTACGGGCGCAATCCCGCCTCTGCTGAAATGCTCCCCCTCTACAAGATTGCCCAGTCCGTGCGGAGGGAAGCCGGAGGCTTGCTGGGCCTAGTCCGCTTCGCCGTCGGCCCCGACAACGTGTTGTATGCAGAAATTGAACCCAGGTTCAATGTGCTCCAGCTTATGGAATCCCATTTTTCTAAACGATTTGCCAACGAAAGGTGGCTGATTTATGATTCCAAACGTGGTTACGGCATTTTTCATGACAAATCGGGCTCCCAGGTGGCCCATTTGCCCGGCTATAAGTCCGGTTCTATGGACCTGAAGGACGTCTTTACCGACCTTTGGAAGGAATTCTACGACTCTATTGCCATCAAAGAGCGGGAAAACCCCAAGCTCCTCCGTCAGTGCCTGCCGGTACGCTACTGGAAGCACCTGCCCGAAAGGTCCGTCCGTTTTGCGACCACTTGATCCCCTCTATTTCCAAAAACATCTCCAAAGTCTTACAAAAAATTTCGCTTTTTGGGGCCGCATATTATATATTTTATCTTGGAATGAATTAATTGGAGTGTAATCCATGATAAAGACAGCGGCAAAACCGGGATTTTTCGTACAAGACAGGTTTCTTTACAGTAAGGACAACGAGAAGGTCATCCTTCGCGGGGTGAACCACATGTTCATCTGGACCGACCGGGAGGGGAAAACCATTCCCGAAATCGCGAAAACCGGGGCTAACTGTGTCCGCATTGTCTGGAACACCCGTGGTCGCGTTAGCGACTTGGACAACATCATGGGGCTTTGTATTTCTAACGGCATGATCCCCATTCCCGAAATCCACGACACCACGGGCAATTGGGAACGCTTGCCTGATGCCATGGATTTCTGGCTTAGGGATGAGACCCTGCAGATGATTTCCAACCACCAGGAGTACATGATCCTGAACGTGGGTAACGAGCCGGGAGCGGGGGAGATTCCCGAGTCGGAGTTCGTAGCCGTGTACCAGATGATCATTACCAAGATGCGTGCTGCAGGGATACGCGTTCCCATCATGATCGATGCCGACATGTGGGGCCAGGATGAAAAGATTCTGCTGTCGGCCGGTCCAAAGCTGTTGCAGGCGGATCCGGAACACAACTTGATTTTCTCCATTCACATGTGGTGGCCCAGCGAAAAGCACGACCCGAAAGCGACTGGCTTTGCTACGGTGCAGGAGCGTGTCACGGCGACTTTGGAAAAATCCGTGGAATTGAAGCTGCCCTTTGTGGTGGGCGAGTTTGCCCCTGTGGCGGCGGGTGGTGTGAGGGAAGTCCCGTACAAGCACATTATGGCCGAGGCGGAAAGGCTGAATATCGGCTGGATGGCTTGGAGTTGGGGCCCCGGAAATTTCGATAGCCCCGATATGGACATGACTGCCCACGGTTCCTATAACACCTTGATAGGCTGGGGTAAGGAAGTGGCGGTGGATAGCCCTCTGGGTATCCAGAACACCAGCGTCATTCCCAACTTTATCCAGGACAAGGATTACGTGACAGGCTTCCAGGGCTCTGGTACCAACCTTATCCAGAATGGCGATTTTACCGGTACCAACCCCTTGGAAAACTGGACGACGGATTTCTGGGGCGGCAAGGCCGACGTTACTGTAAATGATGGCGTGGTGCATTTTGACATTGTGCAGGGTGGCAAGGAAACTTGGGGCCTGCAGTTCAAACAGCACTTGGCCCTGCGTAACGGGGTCACCTATATCTTTAGCATGCGAGCCAAGGCGGACAAGCCCAGAACCCTTAACGTGAATATCAAGAAAGATACGGACGTCTATACGCCTTACGCCAACGGACGTATTTTGGACTTGAGTACCAGCTGGCAGAGCTTCAGTTGGAAGTTCACCATGAAGGAAGATTCCGACGCCGACGCCCTCCTGATTTTCGACATGGGCGGCACGCCTATTTCCTGGTCTTTGGCGGATATCTCCTTGGTGCAGGCCAGGAGCGTTTCGGACCGCCTGAACAGGACTTTCCAGCGCAACGTACAAAAGAATTCCGGTTACTTCAATGCCCCCAACGGTCCTTGGCAGTTGTTACTTTACTCCGCCAAGGGCGAGCTCTTGCAGGTTCTGGACCAGGGCAAGGGCGGGGAAGGCATGCGCTCTTACCCGAAGCTGGAACAGAGCGGCATCATGGTGGTAAAGGACAAACTCAGTTAGCACCGGACAGGTCTATCAAGTCCTTGATGAATCCGTAAGCCCTACCCAGGTAGGGCTTTGCCTTTTCGATGAGGTGATTTGGGGATTCCACGAACCGTCCTTGCAGTTGGGCTTTGGAAAAATATCCCAGTTCCCTGGAATCCGGGGAGTGCTTCAAGTTTTCGCTAATAAGGAAGTAATAGTCGTCTTCCGTCACGACCTTTTCGATGAGGGACGAGTCGGTCTTGTTGAAGAATTCCCGCTTGATCCTTATGGGAGTGTTTCCCACTTCCCGCTGAAATACCTGGAGTTCCAGCAGGTGACGGTCTTGCCAGGGGAGCATGTCCACCTCTTGCAAACTCACTTGACGGTTCCCCAATTTGGAGGCTCCAAGCATATCTATGGGCAGTTCTCTTTCTCCCTGCCATAGGCTGGTTTTTATGAAGAAGGGAATTCCCTGCTCTATCAAGATGTTGATGGCGTAATCCTGTTCCACGTCGTTGAGCTTGTTTATGTAGAGGGTGTCGCCCTTTTTGGGTACGCTTATCTTGCGAGTCTCGATGAACACCTCTTCGCCGGAAAGGTTCTTGGACTTGTTCCGGACACGTACCTTTCCGTTGTCGTAGAATTTCACCTTCTCGCCGGGCATGGCAAGTACCCTGCGGACCAAGCTTTCTTTATTTCGCATCTGGGCCCACACGTAGTCCCCGTTCTTTATTTGATCAATGCACTCCTGGTACTTGCATACCCAGAGGATGTCCCTTTCCTTGAACTTGGGGAACATGGAAGAATCGTTTATACGCAGGGGTTCGAAAACGTAGAACCGAAGGGCGATGGCCGCCGCAAAAAACAGCACCAGGACAAGCACCAGGAACAGGACGAACCTCTTGGAGTTCTTGAGCTGGTTCTTGGCTACGATGTGCTTGAGGGAAGCCATGATTAAATTCCCGATTTAGTCCCCGTTGCCGTTGGAATCGTCGGAAAGGGAAAGCACCGCCAGGAACGCCTTCTGGGGCACTTCCACGGAGCCAATGCTCTTCATGCGCTTCTTTCCTTCCTTCTGTTTTTCCAGGAGCTTGCGCTTGCGGGTGATGTCGCCGCCGTAGCATTTGGCCAGCACGTCCTTACGGACCGCCTTCACGGTGGAACGGCTGATAATCTTGCCGCCGATGGCACCCTGGATGGCCACATCGAACTGTTGACGGGGAATCAGGTCCTTCAACTTTACACAGATGGCGTTGGCGTAGGTGTGGGCCTTGTCCCTGTGGATAATCACGGAGAAGGCGTCTACCGGGTCCCCGTTCAAGAGGATGTCCAGTTTTACCAGGTTGTTACGACGATATTCGCTAGGGGCGTAGTCCAGCCCCGCATAGCCGCGGCTCACGGACTTGAGGCGGTCGTAGAAGTCGAACATGATTTCGGCCAGGGGCAAGTCGTACTTGAGGATAAGCTTGGTTTCGTCAATGTACTCCATGGTCTCGAATTCGCCACGCTTCTCTTCGCAAAGGGTCATCAGGGCTCCCACGTAGTCCTTGGGGGTAAAAATCTGAGCCTTCACGTAGGGTTCTTCGATATGGTCGTAGCGGCTGGCGTCGGGGAGCTTGGAGGGGCTTTCGATCTTCACCATGGAACCGTCACTCATGTATACGTGGTATTCCACGTTGGGCACGGTGGTGATAATGTCCACGCCAAATTCCCGGTCCAGGCGCTCCTGCACGATTTCCATGTGCAAAAGACCTAGGAATCCGGTACGGAAACCAAAGCCCAAGGCGTCGGAGGTTTCCGGTTCCCAGGTCAGGGCGGAATCATTCAGACGCAGTTTTTCCAAGGCGTCTCGCAGGTCCTTGTAGTCTTCGGGGTCGATGGGGTAGATGCCCGAATAGATCATGGGCAAAATGTCTTTGTAACCCGGTAACGGTTCTGCGGCAGGGTTCGCGGAGTCGGTAAGGGTGTCGCCGATTTTCACGTCGCTGATGGTCTTGACGTTTGCCAGCACGTAACCCACCATGCCCTCGGTAAGTTCGGGCCTGGGGTCACGGTGCATGCTGAAGGTCCCCACCTCGGTCACCATGTATTCTCCGCCGGTTTTCATCATGCGGATTTTCATGCCAGCCTTGAGGGTGCCTTCCACCACGCGGATGTAGTTGATGACTCCACGGTAGCTGTCATAGACGGAGTCGAAAATCAGGGCCTTCAGGGGCTTGCCGCTGTCGCCCTTGGGTGCGGGAATCTCGTCCACGATCTTGTCCAGCACTTCGCCCACGTTCAGGCCCGTCTTTGCAGAAATCCGGGGAATCTTTTCGGGGTCGTAGCCCAGCAGGTCGCCCACCAGTTGGGCGATGTGGTCGGGATTGGCCCCCGGCAGGTCAACCTTGTTGAGCACGGGGATGACGGTCAGGTCATTTTCGATGGCCAGATACAGGTTACTGAGGGTCTGGGCCTCTATTCCCTGGCTGGCGTCCACCACCAAAATAGCTCCTTCGCAGGCGGCCAAGGAACGGCTCACCTCGTAGGTAAAGTCCACGTGCCCCGGGGTGTCGATCATGTTCAGGATGTATTCCTGCCCGTCTTTTTCGTACACCATGCGGATGGCGTGGGCCTTGATGGTAATGCCGCGCTCTCGCTCCAGGTCCATGTCGTCCAGCAGCTGGTTGGTCATTTCGTTCTTGGAAACGGTCTTGGTCAGCTCGATAAGGCGGTCGGCCAGGGTGGATTTACCGTGGTCAATATGGGCGATAATGCTGAAGTTGCGGATGTTCTTGTTTTGCGGCATAGACTCTTTTGTTGCTTTTTAACGGTGCAAATATAGAAATCCCTTAAAAAAAATCTATATTATGTTGACATTTTTGAAATCCTTGGCGATATAAAGACTGGAAGTATGGAAGTGTTGAAAAAATTTTTAGTCATATTGGCCGTCGTGGGCGGTTTTTCCGTGTGCTTTGCCGAGGGCAAGGTGTTCAACAAGGACTATACGGGCATTACGGCCATTGAGGCCGTGATTACCACCCACGAAGGGGAAATTGTGCTCTCCCTTGATTTCAAGGAAGCCCCCAACACCGTGGCGAATTTCGTGGAACTGGCCAATAAGGGTTTTTATAACGGGCTCACGTTCCACCGGGTGATTCCCGGATTCATGATTCAGGGCGGAGACCCGGAAGGGAACGGTACTGGCGGCCCCGGCTACACCATCGACAACGAGAACAATTCCCTTAAGCACGAGACGGGGGTCATTTCCATGGCCAACCGTGGCCCCGACACCAACGGTTCCCAATTTTTTATTACCCAGCTGCCCCAGCCTCATTTGGACGGCAAACACACGGTATTCGGTAAAGTTTTGTCCGGGCAGGATGTGGTATGCCGCATCGAGCAGGGCGACCCTATTATAAACATCAAAATCCTGGAAAAGAAGTAATCTATGGCTGCTAAAAAAACATCTTCATCTGCAAAAAAGGTTGCCCCTGCCAAGAAGGCCGCTCCCGCAAAGAAGGCTGCTCCGGCAAAAAAGGCCGCTCCCGCAAAAAAGACTGCACCGGTTAAGAAGCCCGCAGCCCCTGCGAAGAAGGCTCCTGCCAAGAAGCCCGCTGCTCCTGCCAAAAAGGTGACACCGCCTAAGAAAGCCCCTGCGAAGAAGACTGCCCCGGCCAAGAAGCCTGCAGCTCCTGCAAAGAAGGTAGCGCCGGCTAAGAAGCCTGCGGCTCCTGCGAAGAAGACTGCACCGGCCAAGAAGCCCACAGTCCCCGCGAAGAAGGTTACGCCCGCCAAGAAGCCTGTGGCCCCTGCAAAGAGCGCCCCTGCCAAGAAAACTTCGGCTCCCGTAAAGCAGGTTGCTCCCGCGAAAAAGCCTGTCAAGGTTACGGCTCCCGTCAAATCCAAGGCTCCTGCAAAGCAGCCTGTGGTGGAGAAGGAAGCTCCGGTTCAAGAAGTCAAGGCTCCCAAGGGTAAGAAGGGTGGCAAGGTTGTCGTAGAACAGGCTGTTGCCGAAGTCGATACCGCCAAGGAACCCCAGGGCAAGGCTAAGGGCGGAAAGCCCAAGGTAGAGATTCCCTTCGCAGTCCTGCTGGACGGCGGCAAGAGGCTTTCCAAGACCATCATGTTCTTCGAAGTGGATGAACATGAGGAAGTGGCCAACAAGAAAAAGGTTTCCTCCGAACTCAAGAATCTGGAAAAGAAGCCCACTCTTGCGATTCGCCACAAGACTTCCCTGGCCGAAGAGACTCAGGAAGAATTGACGGAACGTATCTTGAAGGAACTGGAAGAGCAGAACTTGGCGTTTACTCGCGAGGCCGCTACCCAGATTTGCACCCGCTGCAACAAGAACCTGGTTTCTCCGGAATTCTGGGTGGACAAGCACTTGGGCTACTGCGAGGAATGTGCCGCCATCCTCAAGTTGGGACAGTCCAAGGAAGCCCGCAAGGTGGATTACCAGATGGGACTTCTGGGTCGTGACTCCCTGGACGAAGAGGATGAAGACAACGAGTTTATGGACGGTCCCGATGCCGCCGACCTCAAGGAGGCGGAAGAGGAACTGGCTGAACTGGACGAATAGTCTAGTAATCCGCTAAAATTTAAAGCCGCAGGTCCAGGACTTGCGGCTTTTTAGTTTTAGCGAAAATGTTCGGGTTCGCCGAATTGGGATTAGTTCACCTTGCGCATGACGCCGATGACACGGCCCGCAATGGAGAAGTCCTTGTTGCTTTTGACCACGATGGGGCGGTACTTCGGGTTTGCGGGCCTGAGTTCAATGCGGTCGGAAAGGGGCTGGTAGTACTTCACGGTGGCCTCGTTGTCGATTTGGGCAACGATGATTTCGCCACGTTCGGCGGATTTCTGCTGACGGGCGAACACAAGGTCGCCGTCGAAAATACCGGCTTCGATCATGGAATCGCCACGGACCCTGAGGGCAAACACGTCGCTGCGGCAAGCCAGGAAGTCCCTGTCCACGGTGACGGTGCCTTCCAGGTTCTGGACCGCAAGTATGGGAGCGCCAGCGGCGACACGGCCTACGATGGGAATTTCCACTGTGTTGCTGGGAGCGGAACTGGCGTTCTTGCCGCCCTCGGATTCCAGAATCTCGATACCGCGGCTGAGCCTGGGAGAACGGTTAATGTAACCCTTCTTGATGAGGGCCGCCAAGATGGAGCGGACACCGTTGGTGGAGGAAATTTCGAAGTGGTTGCCGATTTCACGGACGGTGGGGGGCATGTGGTTTTCCCTGGAATACTTCTTGATGTATTCGTAGATTTCCGCTTGCCTGTCGGTCAGGTCCTTTTTCTTGTTGTTGCGTTCCATTTTTGCCTCCCTACAAGGGTTTCGTAATTTACCTCTATAAATATAATGCACAATTGGGCATTTGTCAATAGGTTCACTGCACAAAATTTCAGATTTTTTTTAGTTGCCCAAATCTTTCTATATTCTCCGGCATGGTACAGCTGTGGTTGGTTACACCTCCCGACGATTTTTCCGCGGAATTCGACGACATCGAACAGATGTTCAGCCGCGGGCTTTCCCGCCTGTTTTTGCAAAAGCGGGGGAGGAACGGTGCCACCCAGGCCTCCGAAAGCGAATATGAACGCTGGCTTCTGGGGCTCCCTATGGAGTGCCGGGACCGCATCTGGGTGCGGGGAACCCCCGACATGGCGGAACGTCTGGAGGTCCATGGCTGCGTTTGCGAAAGTAGCGCCCTTTTGGGGGACGTTCCTCGCCGCTGGTGGCGTTCCAATACGGTAGCCCTGTGCAACAGCCCCGAAGAAATCGCCAGCCTGCCGCCCTGGGTGGCAGAGGCCATGCTGGGGCCCGTTTTTCAGCCCCTTTCCGCTACGGCACCGGTCCAGAACCTGCTTTTCGAGCAGTTGAAATCGGGCTTGGATGCCTTCAATCCCGAAAAAATCCCCCTGGTGCTTTTTGGCGGAATGGACGAAGAAAGCCTGGAATCTATCAAGCCCCTTGCCCCCGCAGGTATCGCCATTTTAGGCGGAATTTGGAACTATGCGGACCCCGTAAACGCCTTTATCAAGCTAAAAAGAACGATAGATTCCCTTTTTTAACGTAAAAAAGGCGTTGTTCCAGTTTGGAATAACTACAATAATCCAACTTGGAATAGGACAAGTTGTGATATTTCAAGGATTTACGATATTTATGAATATATTTGGGATATGGATGCTACCCGCGCAAAGATTTTAGTCGTTGACGACACCAAGACCAATATTGAAGTTCTTGAAGGAATTTTATCTAGCCATTACGATGTTTTTGTGGCCCTGGATGGCCGCAAGGCCCTTTTTTTGACGGAAAAGGTCAAGCCTGACCTGATTCTTTTGGATGTAATGATGCCGGAGCTAGATGGCTACGAGACCCTGCGTGAAATGAAGGCTCGCAACATTCTGGGGGGTACCCCCGTCATTTTCCTTACGGCAAAGTCTGACTCCAAAAGCGAAAAGATTGGCCTAGATTTGGGTGCCGTGGACTATATCGGCAAGCCTTTCTCGCCAGAACTGGTGTTGCTCCGCATCAAGAACCAGTTGGAATACAAGCGCCAGCGGGACCATTTGCATGAACTGGTGGTGGAAAAGACCCAGGATTTGCGAAACACTTTAAAGGTGATGCTCACCAGCCTTGGTGCCTTGGCGGAATATCGGGACCCTGAAACCGGTGAACATATCAAGCGTACCCAGATTGTGGTGCAGAAATTGGCGGAAGTCCTGATGAAGGATCCCAAGTTTCAGAAGGACATTCCCAATGCGGAATATGTGGACTACTACGCCACGGCGGCACCGCTTCACGACATTGGCAAGGTGGGCATCCAGGACGAGATTTTGAGGAAGCCCGGAAAGCTTACCGACGAAGAGAAAGCGATCATGCGGGAGCACCCCGTTATGGGTTACAATGTACTTATGGAAGCCGCCAAGGGTTTGGACGACAAGACAATGATCAAGATTGCCGCCGACATTGCCCTAAGCCATCACGAATATTACGACGGAAATGGCTACCCCAACAAGTTGAAGGGGGACCAGATTCCCCTTTGCGGTCGTATTATGGCGGTGGCGGACGTGTATGATGCCCTGGTTTCCAAGAGGCCTTACAAGGACCCGTATCCCCACGAGGTGGCGGTACAGGAGATTTTGAAGGGGAAGGGCGCCCAGTTTGACCCCGATGTGGTGGATGCCTTCGTGAGCATTGCGGATGGTTTGCCAGAACTTTACCAGAAATTCAAGGATAGCGGAGATTGACCCAGAGTACGTTGAATGACAAACGCCGGCATTTGAGCTGGCGCATTTCCCTAGTCTATACGGTGCCCGTGCTTATTGCCACGGTGGCCCTTATCCTTATATTCTATTTCTATATCAAGTCCACTCTGATAAATTCTGCCTATAGCAGTACGGAAAACAGTTTCAAGAAGAACATTCGCCAGTGTGAACTATTCTTGCAAGAGAAACAGGACGAGTTCCTTAAATTCCAGAAGAAAGTGCAACAGCCCGGAAAGGCCAATTTGCGTTCGATTCTGGCCAAGCAACTGCAGGACGACGAGGATGTTTCCGATGTCTACTACGGAACCTCTAACAATGAATACATAAGTGCCCAGGGCGAAAAACTGGAAAAGACCGTTTCTGAAGTGCGTACCAAGGGCTGGTACTTGGAAGCATCTCGCAACAAGGGCATTGCCATTACGGGCCCCTATACCAAGCCCGCCCTCAAGAAGAACGTGCTTTCCATATCTGCTCCCATTTGGGACAAGGATAAGCAGATTCGCGGCATTGTGGCGGAAGACATTGACCTCCAAAAAATCCGTTCCCTGATTTCATCGATTGCCCGCGAAGAAGGTGGTATCACCATCTTGGTGGGAAATGACAACGAAAGCATATACACCTACTTCCCTTACGAAACTAACATCAAGAAAATAGAGTTGGATACCATTTCGGAACTCTTGTCTGTGGCGCAGGAGGGGTTCCATCAGGATTCCCTGGCCTATGGCAAGGTCCTCCGTTTTGAAAGGACCAATTCCAGGCATCAGAATTATGTGTTCATGGTGACACCCATGACCAAGGCGCCCATGTTTGCCATTCACGTGATACAGCAGAACAAGGTGGTTTCCAAGTTGAAGGAAGACTTGACCGCCATCATGTTGCTGGTGACTATTGCCGTGCTACTGATGATGATTGTGGCTGCCGTAGTGGGACACCTGTTGTACAAGTGGTTTATCGAAAAGGATTTGAACGAGAGTGTCAGTTCTAGTACGTTGTTTGACACCTTGCTCAGTAGCCCCAATTTCACCCTTATCCTTACCAACGATTCCTACGACATATTGCATGCCAGTGCCAACGTTGTAGACTTCTTGAACAACGGCGAGGACATTAAGGGCAAAATCCTTTGGAATTTCTTCCCAGACGATTTTGAAAAATTTGCACGTAAAGTGGCCATGGGTGGCGATTTGCACCCCAGCGAACGCAAGACCCTTGTGAAGGTGACGAGCCCCAAAGGGGAAGAATCTTGGTGGAATGTATTCTTCCAACTTTTGGTGGAAGATGATGGCAGTATCCGTTACCTGTTCATGATTAACGATGAGACTAGCGGAATTCAGAAGGACACCATCCTTGATACCATCATGCTGTCTGCCGACAGGTCCCTGCTGATGATTTTTGACAGGACCTGCCACTTGAAGTACATGTCCAAGCAGCTGGCTGATATTTTTGACCAGGATTGGAAAAAGATTATAGGAAAGCCTTTGGATGACCTGAGTAGTTGTGGAATGCCCGATGCCGTGGTCAAGTCATTGAAGGAATCCTTTGACAAGCAGGAAACCTGGAAGGACACCTTCTCCGTTAGCGGCCGCGAAAATAATAACGAAATCTGGTTCCGTGGTGAGGCAGTCACTTTGAAGGTCCAGGAATCCGTGGTAGGCTACATGCTTTCCGTGGTGGATATTTCGGAAGTGGTGGAGGCCCGCGAGATTGCGGAACAGGCTACCCAGGCCAAGAGCGAGTTCTTGGCCAACATGAGCCATGAAATCCGCACCCCCATGAACGCCATTATCGGTATGGCCCACTTGATTTCCGAAACGGATCTGTCTGACCGCCAGCGCAGTTTTGTGGACCGTATCAGCAGTGCGGCCAAGTCCCTGTTGGGCATCATCAACAACATTTTGGACTTCTCCAAGATCGAGGCCAAGAAGCAGGAACTGGAAGTGACCCAGTTGGTGTTGCAGGATACCATTAGCGAAGTGGCCGCCCTTGCCGAGGTCCGCATTACGGGACGCCCCATTGAACTTATCGTGGATGTGGACCCCGATATTCCTGAAACCTTGATGGGTGACCCCTTGAGGCTCTCCCAGATTTTCACCAACCTGGTGAACAATGCCACCAAGTTTACCGAAAAGGGTGACATTACCCTCCAAGTGAAAATGGAGAAGATGACCGCCACCAATGTGCAGTTGGCCTTTAGCGTCAAGGATACCGGCATTGGCATGACTCCGGAACAGTTGAAACGCCTGTTCAACGCCTTTACCCAGGCGGATGGCTCCACAACACGTAAGTATGGTGGAACAGGTCTTGGACTTGTAATTTCCAAGTCACTGGTGGAACTGATGGGCGGCCAGCTGAAGGTGGAAAGCACCTCTGGAGTGGGTTCCAGGTTCTACTTTACCATTACGCTGCCCATTGCCCCGAAGGTGGGTGCACCCAAGTGGAAAAACGTTACCAGTTTCCAAGGTAAGAACGTGCTTTTGGTGGACGACTGTGCCAACTTGAGGGCCGTGCTCCGCCACATTTTGGAAAAACTGCATTGTATCGTAGAAGAAGCCTGCTCTGTGGACGAGGCTATCGACCTTATTCAGGCTCACGAGGCGGCAGGGGAGGCTCCCTACGACGTATTCCTCGTGGATTACCAGATGCCCATTTCTAACGGGTTCAACTTTGTGAAGGCTCTTCCTGCATCCATGTTGCAGGTCCCGAAGGTGTTGATGCACCCGCTGCATTTTGACGAGAAGGGCCGTAACGAGGCGGAAGAAATCGGCTTCAACAGCTGTGTCGCCAAACCCATCCAGATTAGTTCCCTGTTGACCGCCCTGCAAGAGGCTGTGGGCGAAAAGCCTGTTTACCAGAAGGCCATCAAGAAGGAAAAACGCAAGATTTACTTCAAGGAAGCAAAAATCTTGCTGGTGGAAGACAACAAGATGAACCAGGAACTGGCGGTTTCCCTGCTTAGTAGCGTTGGACTTACGGCCATGATTGCCAATAACGGTAAGGAAGCGTTGGAACTCCTTAAGCCCGATGCCTTCAACCTAGTGCTGATGGACATCCAGATGCCCATTATGGACGGTCTTACCGCCACAAAACTAATCCGCGAACGCAAGGAACCCTACTTCCAGAAGGTGCCTATCTTGGCCATGAGTGCCAGGGCGTTCCAGAAGGACAAAGAAGAGTGTTACGAGGCGGGCATGAACGCCCATATTGTAAAGCCCATTGACCCCAATGTCCTTTACGAGGAAATGGCGAAGTTCCTGCCCATTGCTTCGGAGGCGGCCAATGTCCAGACCACCATGGTGGTATCGGGCGATTCCAAGCAGTTGTCTGCCGACGACGAGGAATTTACGGCCCAGTTCCAGAAGATTTCTGGTTTCGATGCGACTTCGGGCCTGTACCATGCCAATAGCAACAGGACATTGTACTTGAAGATACTACAGGGCTTTGTCAATGACTATGGTAGTCAAGTAAAGAACTTGCGTAAGTTTGTGGAAACCTCCAAGTTTGAGGATGCCGCAAGAATAGCTCATACCATTAAGGGGCTTTCGGGAACCATTGGTGCACCACAGGTGCAGCAGTTGGGCCTTACGTTAGAGAACTCCCTGCTGAACAAGCAGAAGGATTTTGATAGCCTTAACAAGTTTGAGGATGCCCTCAAGAGTCTGGTGGAGGCCCTGGCACAGGTTCTTTCGGATATTGCATCTGGTCAGGAAGAGGATTCTGCACCCAAGAAGGCGGACCCTGAGGCGAACAAGAAGTTGAAGGCCGCCCTTGAAAATCTAAAGGTCAATGTGGATGCTTGCTCTGCCACCCTTTGCAAAAAGGAACTGGAAAGCATTGAAGGCATCGCCTTTAGCCCGGATCAGGAAAAGTCCCTGCATAAGTTGCGGGAGCAGATTTCCAATTACGATTTCGCGGAAGCGGCGGAAACCATCAAGGAATTGGAAAAGACTCTTGCTTAGTGCAATACCATGGCGGCAATGAATGCTAGAGCCACGATGACCGCCGCAACGATGGCTACGGGATTCTTCTTTTTCTTGTAGGGACTGTTTGGGTCGTCGCCGAATTCGTTCTCCAGGATTTCGTCATAATCCGGCAGTTCTTCGTTTGCGAATTCCGCCCCTTCGGACCAGCCCGTATTGGCGTCGCTACCGCAGTGTGGGCAGAAGGTGGCGTTGTCCTTTAATTCGCTGTGGCAGTGTGGGCAGTACATATTAATGTGTAGTGTGAAATGTGGAATGGGTGATTTCTCGGATTTCGCCGGGTTTTAGGTCGCCGAGGGCGTATTTGTCGAATTGAATGCGGATGAGACGCATGACTTCGTAGCCCAAGTGGGCCAGCATGCGACGAATTTCGCGGTTCTTGCCTTCGGATAACGTAATTTCTAGCCAGCAATTCTTTTCGCCTGCGCTGTGGATGGTGGCGCGTTCGGCGTGCATGAATTCTTCGCTTTCGCCAAAGACCCGGGGCGGAACATTGAAGCCCTTTTCCATCTGCTCAAGTTCGGCGGTGGAGGGCTTGCCCGCGACCTGTACCCGGTAGATTTTTGTGTGCGGACTTGGGTCGCGCGGGGTCAGTAAGGCGTCGGCCCATTTGGTGTCGTTCGTGAACAGCAGCAGGCCTTCGCTTGCGGCGTCGAGTCGGCCCACGGGCGCAATGTGGGGCGTCGGCTTGCCGGGGAACATCTTGCCGTACTGCTCGCGGAAGATGTCCATGACCGTGGTGCGGCCTTTCTCGTCGCTTGCAGTAGTCACGGCCCCGCGGGGCTTGTTCATGGCGAAGTAGACGAACTCCCTTGCGGTGACGGGCGTGCCGTCCACGAGAATTTCGTCGTTCTCGTAGGCGTGAGTGTCGGGGTCGCGCACGATTTTACCACGCAAAGAAACCCGGCCCTCGCGGACCAGGTTTTCTGCTTGGCTCCGGCTGCAAAAGCCGCGCTTGGAAATGACGCGGGCGACTCCGTGAGGCTTTTTGCCTTGCACGGATTTCGCACCGTTCAATTCACGGTTTACTTGCCCAGGTATGCCTTGATGTTTTCGAGGCATTTCTTGTTCTGCGCTTCGGTGCCCACGGTAATGCGGAGCACGTCGCCCATGGCGGGCTGCGGACGGATGATGGTGCCCTTGGACTGCAGGAACTTGAACGCGTCAATCGGGTCCTTGAAACCGCTGACGGCGATGAAGTTCGAGTGGCTGTCCACATAGGGGAGGCCGAG
>Ga0265298_10004736_pt1 | contig 17271 bp, 23 predicted proteins | sample AusTroGonzalo_MG_3_FD_193486 | JGI IMG/M metagenome (GOLD analysis project Ga0265298, IMG submission 193486) | Bovine rumen microbial communities from tropical cattle in Woodstock, Queensland, Australia - Gonzalo_01 | ecosystem: Host-associated > Mammals > Digestive system > Stomach > Rumen ... | reverse complement strand
TGCTGAGCGTGGCGCATACCTGGCAATGATGCGGGCCAACGAACAATACCTGACAGCAGAAGAGCTGTGCAAGCAGTTCCAGATGTTTACCAAGGACTGGTTGGAGAAGTATGGTGACATTCTGCCCAACAAGAAAATCACAGTAACACACCTCGACGGCAAGACACGCAGCACCAGGCGGTGCTACGCGAAGCTGGAAATTGCGGAGAACATTCGCAACGGGGTGTATGATGACCTGAAGTTGCTGAGATAAGACCTGCTGGAAAAGCAGCAGGCACGGTGCCGCCATGAAATGGCGACGCAAAGAACAAAGACAGAGGAAGGTTGGCTGAGTGGACAAGCAGCAGCAAAGCAAGGCAGCCGAGAGCATAAGACCAATACTGTTCGACAGCAACACGGGGGTTCGAATCCCTCACTTTCCACAAAAGTGCATGGAAAAGTCAGAAGGTACGCGTACCATCAGGCGAACGGCAATCCTAACCACAGGGAGCGAGGAGGCAGGCAAAGTGGCACAGAAGGCAAATAGCTGGAGTGGATACGGTAGCGTGAAAGCAATCTGTAGGCGACGAGGCGCATGGGGAACACATGCGAAGAGCCAGGACAGCAGCGCGAGTAATTCCTAATGCGGCCATCATTGTATTCAATGGTGACGGTCACAAGCCCGTGAAACGCAGAGTGGGAGAAAATCTATATTCTTTTTGTAAATCGAGCACCGCCTGAGAAGGTCGTGCTCTTTTTTTAGCGAACATTATTAACTAAAAACAAAATAATCATGAAACAGAAATTTAAAGAATGGTGGCACGACAACAATATGACGTTCAGTGCCATCTGCGGTGAGACATTCACAAATGGCCAGGTAGTGTTGACACACATCTGGCTGGTACTATTCCTGATAATAGCGATAATTGCTGGAAATTAATACAATCATCAACAAATATAGTATATGGAATTTATAGGTCAAATCAAAAAGATACTGCCAGCAAGAACTGGAATATCGATGAGAACTGGTAATGAGTGGAAGACACAGCCGTTTGTCTTCGAGTATTACGAAAATCCGACAGACCGCTATGCTGATAGTGTGGTATTGGAAACCTTCGACGAGAAGATCATCAGCCAGCTGAAGGAGTTTGCCAAGGTGCGCATCGGTTTCGGGCACCATACCCGCGAATATGACGGGAAGGTGTACAACGAAGTCAGGATGTATAAGTTCGAGGTGGTTGAGGGTGCTGCGGCACAGCCACAGCCTACGGTGAATCAGGGACAAGGAGCTGCACCACAGCCAACTGCAAACCAACAGCCAGAACAGCAGCAGGGAGGAGGTGATGCCGATGACCTGCCATTCTGACGAGTATTTCAGCGAGTGGTGGCCTACTGGCGCCACTCTTAACAATTAGGGACTATGACAGAAGAACAGAGAGCGTATTTTCGTGAGTATTACAGGAAGAACAGGGAGAAGATCACCGAGCGGAAGTGGAAAGCGTACCGTCCTCACCGTAATACTCACGGATATTTCTCGAAGCAATCAATAGATGCAGCTTATGAGCAACGAATCAACGACAACCGCACCAGATTTGCGAAGTCCTGAAGAGATACGGTGGGACACGCTGCGGCCTTATTTGCTCGATCCACGCGAGAACTACCCAGAGCCCTACTACATGCTGGAGTTCAAGGGCGTTCCATTCTCGACGGTTGGCGGTCTTGGTGCCATCAGCGGTCAGAAGAAGAACGGTAAATCGTTTGTTCTGACTCAGCTGATGGCAGCGATACTGGGTAGCGGCAAGAAGCGCACAGAGCTCTATCTGCCAGGACTGGAAGTGCCAGAGCGCACCATCGAGTATCTGGGACACCAGCCAAAGGTATTATACTGTGATACGGAGATGGAGAAGCTGAACTCAGCGAAGGTTCTGAGGCGCGTGCACTGGCTCTGTGACGAGCCAATGGATTCACCGTTCCCTGAAGACAGGTTTGCCGTCCTATGGCTGAAGAATATGCCAAAGGATGACAACGTGAGAGCCTACAGGAAGCGCTACGAGCTCATCCGGTTGGCTATTGACGCCATACAGCCTGACGTGGTGTTTATCGACGGTTTGCGCGACCTGCTGTCGAGTATCAACGATGAGGATGCAGGAACGCAGATTCTCGACGACCTGGCAAGCATGGCTGAAGACAGGCACATGTGCATCTGGAACGCCTTGCACCAGAATCCTCGCATCAACAGCGACGGAGAGGACAGCAAGATGCGTGGCTGGATTGGTACAGAGCTGGGTAACAAGGTGAGCGACACGCTTATCTCCATCAAGTCGAAGACAACAGAAGGTGTGACATTTACCGTCAAACAGCAGGACGCTCGCGGCAAGGACATTGACGACTGGAAGTTTCAGATTACCGACGATGCCGGCAACCTTGGCGTTCCCAAGATTATCACGTCAGGAAGCAACCTGTCGAGCAAGTCTAAGGAGCAGCCACAATGTGACAAGCCCGAAGACATCCGCGAATGGATAGAGCAAGCCAAGAACCAATATGAATGGCCAATGAGCCGTGCTCAAATCAAGAAGACAGTATTTGGAGAAATTGGTGGTCAGAAGAACGACAGCAAACAGCAGGCAGACCTTATGGCGGCTATCAACTTGCACTACCTTGAAGAGAGTACAATCAAGAGTGGTGGCTATTACATGCTGCAGCCTCCTGAAGACCTGCCATTTTGAGTTAAACCAAGTTCCCCTCTACACCTAAAGGTGTAGGTGGGTTAAACCACAGGTTCAACTCGTGCGGGTTCCGCATGCACCATGCCCCCTGCCGCTTGGAGGGCGGCGGGGCAAGGGGCAAGCGTCCCCCACCCGCGCGACGCGCACACGCGTTTGGCTTTACAGTAATCTTTAATATTTTGTGCGATTATGGCTAAGATACGCAAGGACATCATCGACCACATACTTGACGTGGCACGCATCGAGGAGGTCATTGGAGACTTTCAAGACGTGAAGCTGAGGAAGAAGAACGTGAGGTATGAAGGCATCTGCCCGTTCCACGAAGACCGAGACTACGGCAACTTCTCGGTATATCCCAAGGAGAACTGCTATCGCTGCTTCAAGTGCGATGCGAAGGGCGGTGTGGTGGACTTCCTTATGGCTCACGAGAAACTGTCATACCCTAACGCCATCCGCTATCTTGGAAAGAAGTACAACATCGAGGTGGACGACGTGCCACTGAACTACACACCACCGCCACCCAGACCACTGCCACCACCACTGCCTACGCTGGTACTACCTCGCTCGATAGTAGCAAAGCGCATGCAAGACATCACGATGGATCATCTGGTACGCTTCATCCGCGAGGGTGTCAAGTGGGGCATTGAGCAACGGGCACGCATTCCAAAGGTGTTGCACGACTACTGCGTGGGCCACTCAACCATCCGCCAACATTCAGGCGACCATGAGTTCACAGTGTTCTGGCAGATAGACAAGGACGGCAACCCTCGCACGGCTCACTACATGAAGTACAAGCCAGACGGACATCGTATCAAAGAAAAGAACCAATACTCGACAGACTGGATTCATAATCTACTGGAGCGTGGCGGTTACAAGCAATACTACGACCCTGAGAAGCAGGAATACCGGCAGTGCCTATTCGGTGAGCATCTGTTGAAGCGATACCCGAAAGCGACTATCAAGCTGGTGGAGAGCGAGAAGACAGCACTGCTGATGGCCATAGCCTACGGCAACAACGACATGCAACTATGGCTTGCATGCTGTGGCAGTAGCAACATCACGCGAGAGCGGCTGAAGCCACTGCTTGACCAGCGACGTAACATCATACTCTACCCTGACCGCGACGGTGTGAAGGCGTGGAAGCAGAAAGCCGACGGACTCTACTACCCAGGCATCAGCATCGACGCCAAGCCGGTGACAGATTGGTGGAAGGAATGCGACGGGCCGAAGGCAGACATCGCTGACGTGGTGATCCGCATGCTCAACGAGGCACCGCCACCACCGACGACACTTGAAGAGCTGCGCAAGCAGTCGCCAGCAATGGCACCATTGATTGACAAACTAAACCTAACAATAACACAATGACAGACGAACAATTCACACAACAGCAAGACGAGAAGTTCGTGTCGCTGGCAACCAAGGTCAGCAGACATGCCGCTGAGCAGCTGGCACGCATCGCCAAGAAGAAGGGGCTGACCATCTACGAGCTGATGCAAATGGTTGTCGACACTCTTATTCGCTATGGTGATGATCGGCACAACCTGACAGAAGAGATGGAGCGAGCGATGAGCATCTTCGAACACCTCGTTGGCTGGGCTGACGCCTTGAACCTGGCAGACCCAACCGTGCACAAGGAAGTATGCCAAGCGGTGTACATCTTCCAGGATGCCGATGGAAACAAAAAGGGATTCAGGGCCAAGCTGGTCAGCAAGCCATTCTGTGGTATCTGGGAAGAGGACTCGAACGTGATGCACATCTTTGAGCGCATCTTCAACATCTGCATGCCTGAGCTGTACCTTAAGCTGTATCGCGCCCGCATCGTGCTGGGCTGCGAGACCGTCAGCGAGGTCATCAACCTGTTGGCAGATGCCGAGGTGATTATGCAGCTCAACAGAGAGTATCGCCAAGAGTTTGAGGATGCAGCGCGTGCAGACAACGGCAAGGGCTATGCCTACGGACAGAAGACCAAGGGCCTGCAGCACCGCACTCCTGACAGCCTTGCACAAGACCAGCGCTTCAACTTCGACGACTGGGAAGGTGAGCACAGACAGACAGACCTGCAGCCACCAGAAGAAAGCGAGGTGCAGGATGATTGACGAAGAGTTCAAGTTTGCAGAGCCAGAGCCAGAGCCGACACCACCAGCAGACCCTAAGACATTGGAGGCACTGGAGGCGCAAGGCTTCAGACCGCATGGATATGAATGGTAGACAATGGATGAGCAAATCGAGATACAGACCTGAGCACATGAAGATGCTCAACGACAAGCGCTGGCCGGAGACCAAGCGTGTGGTATGGAAAAGGGCTGGCGGACTGTGCGAGTGGTGCCGTCGAGACGGTCAGGAGTATGGTCGCAAGATTGGCAATGCCAAACTCGCACAGACTGGATGGATAATACCAGGCGTCGACTGCCATCACATCATCCCCTTCGAAAGCGCGAAGACTCAGGCAGAGATGGAGCGGTTATGCTACGATCCAAACAACTGTGTACTGTTGTGTATTCACCATCACCAGCAAGCCCACGTCGAACTGATGAGCAAGACCAAGGAGAAGGTGAAGGAACGACGAGCGCAAGCCTTCGAGCGGTGGAAAGATAAAATGACCAACCGCTAAACCCCGCGCGGGTCTTTTTTATACAGGGGGCCTCGGATTCCCAAATCCTCTTGCCCTCGTCTCCGTTGAACAGGGTATTTTCAAGATAGTGTTTTTTCCAACGCTACATAGTACAATACTATGGAATACCCCAACTACATGTAAATCCTAACATTCATTAAATCAGCAATTACCACTTAAAACAGAAATAAGATGCCGAGACGTAACATCACTATGATTCAGCTGCCACCCATGCAGCCCGACTGCTGCGCTGAGTGTCCGCTGCTGGGGCTGGTGCCGAAGACGGTTGCCAGGCCGAAGAATTCCAAAGAGACGCATGTCTGCATGGGAACGATGGAGGCGCTGACCCAGCGAGGCACTCGCGTAAGAGCCAGTAACCGCGACGTGAACCATCCCTGGCACAGACCATGCGACAACCGATGGAACGCATGGATGCAGCTGCAAGGCCGCAAGCTGGGCGTTTCAGTCCAGGTGTATAACGAGTGTCGCATTCCTTATGAGTGCACGCTACAACTTCAAATCAAATTTCACAGATAAACAATGGCAAAGACAAAGACGACACAGGACTACATCGAAGAGCTGAAGAGCTCGATACAGCAGAAGACTGGTGCAGCCTTCGACCCGTGGCTGATGCCCATGCTGCGAGCCACCGCCATGAACATGGTGATACTCGACAAGATGCAGGGGCAGTTGGAGACCGAGAACATCACCAACTCCATGACGGGATCGATGGGCCAGCAGAAGATAGACGTGCACCCGCTTTTGGATAAGTACGACAAACTGCAGAACACGCTGGTGAAACAGTTCGAGGCGCTGGGGCTGACCAGAAAAGGAAAGACCGGTGCTGCTGGTGGCGGTTCTGACGGTGACGATGAAGACCTGGTACTAAGTGCATTGACTAATAGATGAGACTATGACACAAGAAGAAAAACAGCAGGCGCATGAGATTCTGTGCAGACGGCTGAACGATGACATGCTAATGGCGTTGAAGGCTATCGACCCACGACTGAAGGACTACTTCGTCGGAATTTCCGACAACCCAGAGCTGCACAACGGCTACGAGATTCTGTGTGCCGTAAAATTCCTACGGCTGATGCGCACCTACGAGTTCAACGAGCGACGGGTGCAGCAGATCATCCAGTTGCGCGAGGGTGAGTGGACGCAGGACGAGCGTGGGCGCTGGCACCACGTCAGAGGAGGCATCAAGTGTCCAGGTACCGATACGGCTCACGTCTACCGTTGGCAACCGTTCCAGGTGTTCGTGCTGGCCAGCGTCTTCGGTTTCCACACCTGGTTTAATACCGAGGTCAGAGCCATCGACAAGCCTGAGCTGCTGCTGACTGAGCGCGAGCGAGAGGATGGCTTCGTCGAGGACTTCAGACGGTTGTGCAACTACTTCGTGATGTACACTCCAAGAAAGACAGACAAGACGGGAATGTCAGCATATATCCAGGTGGTGTTCTTCCTGATGGGAGACTACAACTCGGAAATCTACTGCTGCGCGAATGCCGAATTCCAGAGCCGCATACTTTATGATCGTACCAAGTTCATGCTGAGTGACGTCGACACGAAGAAACGCTTCGACATAACATCTCGCTCTATCAAGTGGAAATCGAAGTTCCGCCAGGTGCGTAACGCGATGATCATGCCGCTAACGGCCGGTGGTAAGACAAAGGATGGCCCGTTTGCCGAGTTGGTCAACTGGGACGAGCTGGGCAGCAGCCAATACACCAATGGCAAGAACGACATGATGAATCTGGTGAACGTGATGCGCTCCAGTATGGGCCCACGCCGTGAGGGTCTGACCTTTGGTACCACCACAGCAGGCACCATCACCAGCGGCCCGTTCATCGAGATACTTGACGGCCTGCACAAGAGTCTGATGCAGGAGCTGGAGTTTGACAGCGGTGAGGAACAGCCAACGCTATCTAACGACCGCCAGCTGTGTCTGCTGTTGGAGCCTGACGACTGGGAGAAGAAGGACGAGCAGCTGCTGCTGACCTCGAAGGAGCTGAGACGGAAAATCAACCCCATGCTGGGCATCACCTGTCAGCACCAGTTCTACGAGGACTCCATTGCTGACATGTACAACGGAAGGATGACGAAGGCTGAGCTCATGTCGAAGTTGTTCAACGCCTATATGAGCATGCGCGTGACCAAGTGGCTGACTGGCGACCAGATAAGACAGCGACAGCGCGACAGACGCATTGACAGCTGCAAGTACCAGGACGGTTGGAACATCTTTGTTGGTTTGGACTTTGGTGGAAATGACGACCTCTTTGCCATCTCGTATCTGGGCGTCAACTACCGGCAAGACCAACCTGCTGACGAGCGAATGTTTGCAGACTGCGAGGCGTGGATTGTGGAGAAGGCATTGAACGACTCACCCAACAAAGCGCTCTATGAGCTATGGGTGGAGCAAGGCTGGCTGAAGGTCTGCCCTGGCGAGGTGTTCATACCTGACTACGCCATCAACGACCTCATGGCGAAGAACCAGCAGGGGCTGAACCTGTTTATGTTTGGCTACGACCCTGCACAGAGCATTCTGCCCATCAATACCGTCAAGGCGTGGCTGCAGTCGCTGGGCATCGACGCGCAGACCATCAAGAAGATGGTGGTTCCGGTCAGCCAGTCGTTTGTCACCATGAACGGTCTGCTGCAGCACCTGGAATACATGCTGCTGGGCATTGAGTACAACACCGAGACCAACGGCTGGTCGTTCTCGAATTACAACCCACCGCTATTCCTGAGCAACTCACCGCTCTGGCCGTGGGGCTTCCAGAATGCTAAGGTCGAGATAAGTTCATCAGAGCTCAGGGCTATTCGCAAGACCAACCAGCACACCAAGATTGACATGATTCATGCCTTGCTGGATGCTTGCTACGTTTTCGATTTAAGTGAAGGACAAATACAACAGTAACTATGACATTGAACGAGATTTTCAACAGATTCGGGAAAACTGCCCCCCCCAGTTACTACACTCCAGTGGCGGTGGTTGGCGAGTTAGTGAACCAGCATGGCGGGCAGGTGACAATCATCAACCCGCCGTACCATTCGCAGCCGAGGGCATGGCGCAAAGGATGGGCGAAGAAACTACGCATCGGGCGGTTGTACTTCTACATCTCGAATTGCCGGATGAAGAAACGACCTATCCGCGACTTGATGTACGGAAACAACGTGAAAGACCATTGCGTCGAGAACAAGCGCAAGCTGTACGAGAGACAGGGCGGACGTTGCCCACATTGCGGACAGCCGTTTGAGTACGAGGCGATGGAGTTGCACCACGTTCTGCCACTCGCACGATTCCCGGAACTTGGGCAATCTATCCGCAACGGCATCATGCTCTGCCACAAGTGCCACAAGGAGGTGCATTGCAACCCCTGGCGCAACATCGAAATGATGAAGGCGAAAGCTGAAGAACTTGGTATTGACCTCAAAGATACGACAATGATATGAGCGACGAAGAAAAAGACAAACTGGTCGAAGAGGTTATGAACGGCTTCGACTTTGAGCAAGTTTATTGCATCGAATATCTGAGAGAGATGGAGTCCGAGAAATGGCATACCATCGACGAACTGAAATATACAGCCGAGAGATTCCTACGCATGGCACTTGAACATCAAGACCGCGAGTTTTGGTGGGCAGGCGGTATGCACCGTGGCGGGCTGTGCGCTTGCTACGATAACAAGTGGGGACTTTCGCTTAACTACATCGCAGTAGCCAAGAAGGTACGAATATAAAAAACGACAAATCATGAAAAAGAAAATTCACCTGGATGTCTGCCAACTTCCAAACGGCTATGCCGTGGAGGTTGGAAAGCGGCAGTATATGTTCTACACCGCCGAGGACTTGCTGGAGGGCTTGCTATACCACTTCGGCATGCGAGAGCTGGAATACGTCGACAAAGATGATATTCATGTGCTGATGCAGAGCATAGCGACGTGGAAAGACAGCAAGCAGGCATTCAAGGCGGCAGCGGACATGTCAAAGCAAAACAAGGAGCTGCTGCATAAGCTGAAGATTGCACAGGCGACCATCAGTCAGCTACGCATCAAGTACGCGGAACTAAGGAAGCGGAAAAGTGAAACGAAAGAAAATAAAGAACTATGAAAGAAGTACGAAGAGTTAAGTTTACGGGCAAGAATCTAAATGATGTCTTTGCCCTGCCATGTGTTAGAAAGATTATCAAGATAGTCGACAAGCCACAGCTTATCATTGATCAATTCATGCTGGTTGGCAATCCACTACTGATGGGCGTGGCGTACATAGGCGACGAGCTTGTGGAATACGACAACGGACAATGGGAGATAGTAAGGAATTAAACGAACAACTAAACAGAAAGAAGTTATGAAAATTATCGTACAGAAGAGCAGTTTAGAGGACGCTGTAAAAAACCTCTGCAAAGTGATTAACCCGAAGAACGCGCTGCCCATCCTGGGCGAGATTCTCTTCGAAGTGAACGAGAAGGCGAAGATTGCCAGGCTGACGGCCTCGGACGCGGAGGCCATCATGACTCGTGAGATAGCTCTGTCGGAGTGCGAGGGCGGTGGCAAGTTCTGTGTAGACGCCATACGACTGAAGGATGCGCTGGGTGGACTGCCAGAGCAGCCCGTGACCATCCTGGCAACGACGGAGAGCGACCAGCGTTTCACCATTCAGCATTCGAGTGGAGAGACATACTTTCCGCTGGAAGGTGCCGACGAATACCCCATGCCGACAGAAGAGAAGTATAACGAGACGCTGGATGGACTGAAGGGCGAGTGGATGCGCGACGCCATGAAGCGCAGCCTGTGGGCTACGGCTGACGACGACCAGCGACCAGTGATGAACGGTGTGAACTTCGCGCTGAACGACGGAGACCTGGACATCGTAGCCTCTGACGGCCGTGCGCTGGTGAAGTCACAGTACCACATCGACGTAGACGAGAAGCGCTGCGGGTCGTTCATCATGCCCAGGAAGGTGGCGAAGATTCTGGGAGACATCGCAGAAGAGGGCGACTTTATCGGCATAGAGTGGAACGACCGCTGGGCACACATAGACCTGTTGGGGATGGACATCACCTTCAGACTCATCGAAGGTAAGTACCCTAACTACAACGCCATCATTCCGGAAGACTGGCCGCTATACGCTACGGTAGATCGTAGACGTCTGCTAAACGGATTGCACAAGGTCATCCCATTCACAGCCGACAACCAAGGTGCCAAGATGGTGCGCATGCACTTCGAGGGAGAAGAACTGAAGATGAGTGGCGAGGACTACGACTTCAGCACGGGCGCCACGGACTCGATGGCCATCGACTATGAGGGAGACACCATCGAGATAGGTGTCAGTGGTAGCTGCCTGAAGACCGTCTTGCAGAAGATTGGCGGTCAGGAGGTGTGCATCAGCATGCAGTCTCCAGACCGCGCCATCGTCATCGAGCCGTCAGAGCAAGAGGACGACTACGACGTGCTGATGCTGGCCATGCCCATGATGCTGAACGACTAACTCTCTGGAATTATACAGCTGATACAGACGCGGCTACAGCTGATACAGCGCTGTATTAGGCTGATACGCGAGCGTATTAGCTGTATATTTTGAACACGAATAACACGAATTTTCACCAACAAAAATGCAAGAATTATGAAAAAGGACATTAAACAAAACGTGCAAGCCATCGACCTCGGTTTGCCTTCTGGTACCAAGTGGGCTGACAGGAACATCGGAGCATTGAATCCAGAAGACACAGGTCTGTACTTCTCATGGGGAAATACGGTTGGCCATGAGGCCGGCAAGGACTACGACTTCGAAGATGACTATGACAACACGCCAGGCTCTGAGCTAAAGGGTGATATTGACCTCGAACACGATGCAGCACGCGTCAATCTGGGAGAGCCCTGGAAGATGCCGACCAAGGAGCAGCTCAAAGAGTTGGTAGACAACTGCGAGTCGGAGGTGGCGACACTCAAAGGCTACCTGGGCCGTTGCTTCACATCGAAAATCAACGGAAACTCCATCTTCATACCGTTCGCAGGTTACATCAGCGGGACGAGCCTGCTCAGCCGTGGTTCGCACGGCCTCTACTGGTCATCCTCGTTGGACTCGCAGACCGACGGCTACCTCTTGATCTTCGGTAGTTCGAATGTCCGTCCCGCGGACAGCGGCTACCGGTTCGACGGCTTCTCTGTTCGGGCAGTCCAGTGATTTGCCAGTACCCGTCTGCCACCAGCAGCTCGTCAGAGCTGCCCAGGCAGACGGAATGTTTGAACACGAATCTAACTAATAACACGAATTATGACAAACAAAAAGACAATCGACCGCTGGGCTGAACAGATCATCCCGGCGGTATTTAAGGCGGAGGACGCCTTGCAGAAGGCTAAGCCCGAATGGAAGGAACGACTGGCAGCACTGAACGCCGGCACATCGCAAGAGGATGGCGCAAAGGTGGCCAAGGAGTATTGCCGCGAGATAGCGACCATTATCGTGACACAGGGCTCGGACTACGAACCAGACGGAACGATAGACGAAGAGGCGGACTTTGTATAACCACAGATTACACTGATTAAACAGATTAAAAAGTATGAAAAGAGACGAAATTGAAAAGAGAGTAAACGACGTACTGAACGAAGTTTTGGGCGTAGATTACAGCGAAATCAAAGGTGATGCAGTATTGAGTGACGACCTCGATGTAGACTCACTCGACGCAGTGGAAATCGTCATGGGACTGGAGCATGAATTTGGCATCAGCATCCCAGACGAGAAAATGTACGGCAACAAGAGTTACACAGTTAAGGACGTTTATGACTTAGTGGAGGAATTGCTATGACAGAACAGAAACATTTAGGAAGAATAAAGTTACAGCCAGGACAGTCGCTTTTCTGCCTTGACACGAAGACGGGCGACATTACCAACATGGGAAGACCTCGACGTGTTGACGTGCAAGAGGGCTGCGTATATCGCACGGCACTCAATCGCAAATCGTTTGTGAAGAAACTCATACGGCAGGGCATCATCAAGGTTATGCAGAAAGATGCGTAGTTGGTGGAAAAGATTCCTTAAAATGTGTAACAAAATATACACCATTCGTTAAAAAAGTGTTAAATATTACACATTCTATAAATAAAAACGTGTAAATACTTGTACATATCGGAAAAATGTATTATCTTTGCAATGTAAAACTTAAACAAATAACTTTCAAAGTGGGAGCAACACTATAAACAACGCAAGAAGATTATGAAGACTACAGCTAACACCACAGCCAACCTCTCAGCTTACAACATTTATTGGGCAGAGTTCACACCATGTACTGGTAAGTATATCACCAAGAGCGACATCGCAGCCATCGAAGGTTACGCAAGCAGATATACTGGACGTTACAACACCAACCATCGCAAGCACTTCGCCAACAAGGAACGCGCACTGGAGTTCATCAACAACTTCAACAAGAAGCTCTCAAAGCGTTACATGGTTCGCTTGTTCACTGACAAGCAGTTCGGCATGGCAAAGCAGGAAAACGGCTATGCTATCCCTTACACCAAGAAGCAGCTCGAAGAAGTTTATTACATCGGATAATATGGAACGATTCATCATTCAGCCAAGCACCCGCCAACCAGGTTGGTGGGTGTGCACCGACAAAGCGCACAATATCGTTTGCCGCTTTCAGGAGCACAAGTTCAACGAGACGCAAGACTTCACCTTACTTGACGGTGACACATTCGAAACTACTGAAGAAGCCCTCGCACATGCCACTTATCTGCGCGAGATGGCAGACTGGTTGAAAGAAAATCACTACGAAAAAATACTTTGACTATGACAGACGAACAGAAACAACAGACACGAGAGCGCATAGGGCAGCGCATAGCAGCCCTGCGCAAGTTGGCAGGAATGAGCCAAGAACAGCTGGCCCTGCGTGCTGGACTACAGCGCACACACATCAGCCGCATAGAGGCGGGCAAGTATGCCGTGACACTGGAGACGATCCAGGCGATAGCAGAGGCCCTCTACATGACAGTGGACATCGTAGACACAAGGCTGACAGACCTGTCACCGTTGAAGACATTGACCTCTGACGAGAGGTAAGTCACTCCGAGGCTTTGGTCTCGGTACTGGCGCAACAGGAGAGACATCCCACGACGGGGTGTCCCTCTTTTTTAGTAAACCTTCACGACATAAAGACGCAATAAGTATGAAAGCAATATTATTCAAAGACTATACACGAGTGGCACACTTCCTATGTGCCATCCCCATCGGACTGGTATTTACCATTCTCTGTGTGCTGGGTTGTGCCAGCGGCATGGAGTTCAAAGACAAGCAATGGGGAGGCAAGTGGGACTGGGGCGACTGGCTGTGCACCATGCTGGGCGGACTGGTAGGTCAGGCTGTGCAGGCGTTTGCTATCTGGTGTTTTATCAATCCATAGCCTTATGACTGACAATACCAACAACCAGAACAAAGAAAGCATGAGCATCTCCAACATACTGGCGGGCATCATCCTGGGACTCATAGCCTGTGCCCTGATTACGCTGTGCAGCAGCTGTACAACCACGAAGTATGTGCCCGTCATCGAGCACCACACAGACACGCTGATCCAGACGAAGGTGCAGAAAGACTCAATCTTCATGCATGACTCCATAGAGGTCAGAATAGCTGGTGACACCGTGACCATTGACAGATGGCACACGAAATACATCTCAAAGGAGGTGCACGACACCATCTACCAGTCAAAGACAGACAGCGTGCCGGCACCCTACCCTGTCGAAGTCATCAAGGAAGTGCCCGCAGAGATCACCATGTGGCAGCGGCTGAAGATGAAAGTCGGAGGCGCAGCCATCATCCTCTTATTGTTAGCTTTCGCCATCTGGGTATGGCGCACCAGATAAACAGCCGTGAGGCTGCTGTTTCTTCATAGGTTAGTAATATTTATAGTTTTAGGTTTTTAGTTAGATTTTTAAGTTAATAGTAACACACACACCAATTACTTATTATTACATTTATTGTTTTTCGCCCCCGCACCTGGTCAAGCGAGACTGGTGCGGGGGCTTTTTTTGCGTTTGTACCATTTTGCTGACGTCACGAAAATGGTAAACCTTTGTACCATTGATTTGCAAAGGTATATGGCAGAGAATATCGAAATAGACGGAATAGTCAAGCAACGCCAGGAACTGGAAGCGCTGATGATGAGCAACCCCCAGATGGAGAAGAAAATCCAGGGGTTGATTCGTAAGGTATTGCTCGCAGCACGTCGAGTTGTTGCCAAGGAAGCACAAGGGGCTATGAAATCAGACCCACGTCAGGCATACAAGGCCGTGAAGAGTGCCGTCTATCGCCAGATTCTTGGTGGTAGTGTGAGCATTCTGAATAAGCGAAGCGTGAAATTCGACAGCTACGAGCCGCCACGCACACTACAGCCAGGGCAGCGAGGCGGAAATCGTCGACCACGGTCACAACGCACAGACAATCTGCTACACTATGCTGGCGACAGCAGGGCTTTCGTGCTTCGATTCCTGAACGCAGGAACGACAGAAAGAACTACTCGATTCGGTTCCCGTGGCCGCATCGCTCAACGCAACTTCTTCGGCACCAGCAGCCACATGGCCATGCAGAAGGCTGCAGACCAGCTGAGTGTTCTTATTGACGAAATGATTAAACAAGAAACAACATAATATATGGCAGACGTAATCACCAGACTAAAGCTCGAATCGGGAGAATATGATAGCAAGATAAAGCGAGCAGTCACAGGACTTCAGCAGATGGAGAATGAGTGTCGCAAGGTTGGCGGCACCCTCGCTGTGTTGGAGAAAGACCAGCTGGATTATGTCAAGTCGCTTGGACAGATGCAGACGGTAGCTACCAGCACCCGTGGCAAGCTGAACGAATTGACACAGGCATATACGGAATTGCGCGTTCAGTACAACCGACTGACTGACGAAGAAAAGAAGGGTGACTTCGGAAAGGCATTATCATCGTCACTCGACCAGCTGAAGACGCGCATCAACAACACCAAGACAGAGTTGAATTCTGTCAACGTGGAACTGGGTAATACCAAGCAGGCAGAGCAAGGAACTGCCAGTGGTATTGAGGGCCTGACATCAGCACTCGGCATCAATATCAAGACGCTGGCGGGATGGGGAACAGCCATCGCTGCCGGCAAGGTGGCTCTCAACGTGGCAAAGGACGCATTCTTTGCCAGTGAGTCGAGCGTTGACGAGTGGGGCCGCACGGTGGCAGCATCGCAAAGTATATATGAAGGTTTCCTGACAGCCATCAACAATGGCGACATCAGCGGGTACCTGAGCAACATCGACAGCATCGTCAAGGCTGCACGACTGGCTTACGACGAACTCGACAAGCTGGGCACCATGAAGACTATACAGGCTCCGCAGATCAGCAAGCAGCAGACCGAGAACGAGCGCATCCGCAGCATGATACAGACGGGTCGCTACATAGCCCCTCAGGACGGCCGCAGAAATGCCGTCTTCAACGGCCGCGAGATGCAGACTGGTGACAAGCTGACCGCCGGCCAAATCCGTTCCCTCGAAAAGCAGTTGCAGGGTGGCATGCAGAAGATGGTGAAACTCGTCGGCAACGAAGTCGACCAGACGGGCAAGGCCATCAATGCCTACTACGACAAGCTGGCCAAGACCAACGGCATGAGCCTTCAGGAGTTCAAGAAGGGCACCAGCAGTTGGGAAGAGTTCTCGAAGAAGATGAAGGGCTACGAGCAATACAAGGAGTGGGACAAGCAAGCCCGCACCGAGTTTGCCAAGCAAGGAGGCCGCGGCAATGTGGACTTCGACAAGAGCAACCCGTTTGCAGAGTTCCGCAAGTGGGGCACATTCCGCGTCGACAAGGAGGGTGACAACAGCTACAAGGACCTCGTAGCTCTCATCCAGCAGCGCGACCAGCAGGTCGGTCAGATGTACAGCACCCAGGCGCAAGCCTACCGCACCACGAACCGTGCCGAGGGCGTGACCGTCCGCGACATCATGGGTGGCACTGGGGGCAAAGGAGGCAAGGGTGGCACGACCGACAAGAATCTCGACGACGAGCAGAAGGTACAGCAGAAAATCAACGACCTGCTGAAAGAGGCTCTGACAGCCGATGCCGAACGTCAGGGTGAGATACGCCAGCAGGTAGCAGAACTGCAGAAGCAGCAAGAGAAATACAAGGACATCAAGAACCTTGCACAGGGCATACTGCCAAAGGACAAGGAAGCGGTGTTCACAATAGACGGTCAGCTGAGCGAAGAGACGAAGAAGAATCTCCGCGAAATAGAGAACGTCACCATCGACGACAAGACGATGACCGTCAAAGCTGATACGCAGGAGGACATGCAGAAGGTGCAAGAGCTTATTGGCCAAGTCTCTACCACCACCCTGCAGATGAAGGTAGCACCACCCGACCTCGGCAAGCTCTTCCCTGACATGTCGAAGGAAAACTACAACACGGGCTATGCCGGCAGCGCACAGGCCAAGTACGACAGCGCACGGGTGAACCTGGCAGTAGGCCCCATGAACTTCGACGCCATCAACGACTACATCGGCAGCATCAAGGGCATGCTGAAGGATGCAGATCTTGGCAGCGAGCTCTACACCTCGCTGACTGAGAGACTGAAAGACGCCACCACCGTCAGCACGCTGTTGCAGGAGATGATGGAGCGCGGACTGGCTGGTGCCGACTTAGAAAGCACTGCACAGGCTCTGAAGGAGAAGCTGCTGTCGCCAGAGGGCATCGACCAGACAGCCATCCAGTCGTTCCTCGAAGAACTGAACAGGCAGATAGAGGAAGCTGGCGGCGTAGGACTGAAGCTGAACGCTGACACCGGCGAGGTGACCGACGATAAAGGCAAGGACGATGGCGAAGAATTGAAGAAATTCAACGAGGGTGTCGGAAAACTGACGGGCGGACTGTCGCAGGTGACTGGTGGACTGAAGGCCGTAGGCGTAGAGATACCCAAGGAGGTAGACCAGGTGATTG
>Ga0265298_10004735_pt1 | contig 17276 bp, 6 predicted proteins | sample AusTroGonzalo_MG_3_FD_193486 | JGI IMG/M metagenome (GOLD analysis project Ga0265298, IMG submission 193486) | Bovine rumen microbial communities from tropical cattle in Woodstock, Queensland, Australia - Gonzalo_01 | ecosystem: Host-associated > Mammals > Digestive system > Stomach > Rumen ... | reverse complement strand
AACCGGGTTGTATCACACAGTCACCAAAGAGGGCACGTGGCTGGATGCCAAACAAGCCCTGAATCAGTGTGCGTGCAGAGATGCCGATACAGTCGCCAAAGTCACGATAGCACTCACCTCGGGCCGCATCATACTTGCTGACTTGTCCGAAATTGCCTGGCGAACGGCCATAGTACATCTGGTCGAGGATGTTGGCTTTCATCAGACGGAAGCCTTCTTCATTACGTCCTGCCACGAAATAGGCCAGAGCGGTATGCATGACCTCAGCAGCAGCGACATTGTTGATGCTCCATGAGTAAGGCAGCCAGTTGGACGTGGCGATAGTTGATAATTGAGAATTGAAAATTGATAATTGAGAATTATGATTAGAACTGAGGGAGGAAAGGGGGATATGCGGTATCTCATTATCAATGTATTTCGTGGCCTGATAGGCTTGCTGGGCACTGCATGCACCGCAGTCTATCGGTGTATAAATGCTCCACACAGCAGCACTCTCGTGAACACGCTTCAATCCCATGAGGTCCTGATACTCTGCCCAGTGGCCTTTATCCTTCAGCCACAGGCGGTCATTCATCGCTTTCAGGATGGCGTCAGCCTCCGTCCTATAGGGTTGGGGATCTTCACCTATGAGTTGGGCTATACGGGCAGCCAGACGATTGCCACGATAGTTATAGGCAGAGGAATGGGTCACGGCACCGCCACTGTAGTACAATGCGTCACTGGCCCAAATACAGCAATATGCATCGTACAAGTGGTCACCATCAGGGTCGAAATTACGTTTCTCCCAAGCCAGATGGCTCTTCAATACCGGCCACATCTTCTTCAGATACGCCTTGTCGGCATCATACTGGAAGTGCCACAGCAACTCATCGATATAGTTGAGATTCATATCGTAGTGGTGCATCTGGTCGTTGCGGTTCGGATTACGACAGATATAGCCGTCGGAGTACATCTGCGTATGCCATTTTTTCTCGGAACGTGCCATCTGCTGCTTGGGATCCTGCGTAGGATGCGGTATGTCAGCCGATACATTCTTCACCTGACTCTTGGCGTAAGCATCAAAATGCGACTTGGCACGGTCGTTCCACCCCAGCACATCGCCCAAATAGCCGGCACGCCAACCTGCCAACGGCATACGCCAGCCAATACAGCCATGCAGCCATGTCTCACCGTCCCAATCGCCATCGGCAGCCACCACCAGAGCGCCACCCAGCGTATTGATATAAGGATCGGGCGTATTGAAGACGATGCGACCAGCCAACTGCTTCATGGCCTTTTCGTCAGCTTCAAAGAGGCGTTCACCCTCGTCATCGTCCAACAATTTAAGCGACTGGCCTTCTGAAACGACATAGCAGATGTCCGACATCACTTCCTGCAACACCTGTACTGGTTTCTTGCCATCAGCCTCAAAAGCATCGGCAGCATCCACGCCGATATCACCATTACGGTGGAGTTTGGAATTCTTGATACGACTGGCTACGACCTGTAGCTTCGGGTCTTTCTTGAAACCTGTAGCCTGAATACGCCACAAGGCACGCTCTGTCGTCTGAGAAGCCACCACCTTCACGCGAACAATAGCACCGTTGCCCCAACGTTTGTCACGAACGATATAGCTACGCATGCCAGCCTCATAACTTGCATCACACTGGGTAGTAGAGTCAAGTGCCACGTAATTGACACGCAGACGGATATTACGATGATCGTTTTTCTTATAGAGTGCAAACACAGGACGGTCACTAGTCTCTACACGCCACTCTGTATGGCTGCCATACAAAGCACGCGTATAGCGATTCTGGCCATTAGAGCACACAAATGCCTGCCCAGAAGGACGGTAGTTTTGTGCGATGACACTTAATGAGAGAAAGGTCAATAGACAGAAAAACATCACGCCTTTCGTCCAACACTTCACCTTATTAATTATTATATTGCACGTCATTTTTTTACTTTACACTTCTTTTCGGGTGCAAATATAATAAAAAAAAATCGATTGTCATCACGACAGCCGATTTTTTAAACAAACTACTTAAAAACTAATCTACTAAAACAAATCAAAAAATATCTCTTGTTATTTAACTTCAATCTATAGCCAATAAGGAAATAATCCTTTCGACGATGCAAAGGTATGAACTTTTTATGCACCTTGCAAATATTTTTATAAGAAACTGACACCGATTTTGATTTATGTCAATACGGGTGTCTGCATTTTTAACCGACACCCGCATTTTTGTTAACCTAAGATGACAATTTCGTGCTATCTTCCCATCTTCTTGTCACTTACGTTTTAGTAAGTCAAAATATTGTGGCACTGAAAAATCAGCGTACTTGGAACTTTCTACCATTCAGGATATAGATACCTGGAGCCAACCGACCTTGCCAAGTCCCCTCCTGAACCTGTTCCATCGTAACCACCTTGCGACCTTGCAAGTCGTAGATGCAATTGTCGCCCGTCATCTGCCTGCTGCCATCCGGCATTAGCTCCTTGTCGTTGATATCATCACCGAAGACAACAGGGATAAACTGCACACCTTCCAATTGAGGTGCAGGAGTTGAAACTGGTGCACGATAGTAAACCTTATTTCCTAACACATACCAGTTATTACGTATCCATCCGCCTTTCGAACCGTTTGCTTCCTTATTGGGGTTCGCATTTAGGTAGAAACCAAGTCCTACGTTGTCTTGTGAAGGTAGTGTGGCTTTAATATTACCAGTTTCAGAATAAGGATGACTAGGGTCATCATTGTCTTTTACAATTGTTCCTTTTAGTGGCAAGCCGAATACATACACATCATTTCCTGCATCAAGTTTCTGTTCCAGATAGGTTCCCGACAGAATGTTATAACGTTTGCCAAGAGCATCCTCACTGGAGGTAAAGCCATCTGATTCATACGTTGCAGCAGATGATGTCAGAGAGGGCGAAGGCGACGACGTCGGTAAGGTCACCTTGATGACATCTGTCTGGTCCCACATTGCCAGTAAGGCTGGTGTTCCTGCAGGTACAAACTTGTTGCTTCCACGATAATCGGAAGGACATCCATTGGTTTCGTTATTATATCGACCAATCGACTTTGGATGTAAATCACTTGGCGGACTCCAAGGCGAATTGGCAGATTCGCAAAGGAATGCCTGATAGACTCTTAAATAATCCTCGCCTTCTAGCTTTTCTGCGTTATCATCTGGCAGCATAATATCAAATGGATAATATACCGACGTATAGTTATAGGAAGTACCGCGCTTAGCTTCATCACCACCACTATGAGTCGTAATCTTCAGTCCTAAATTGTTAGCAGGCTGCAGGCACCACTTCGCATGGTCGGTGTGGGTATTGTGGGTCAGCTTTAGGTCGTAGATGTTGGCTCCATCGTCTTGGTGATAGCTCAAATACTTTCTATTAGCAGGAACCGTTCTGTCGTGTATCAGGAAGACACCACCACCAATATCCATCATCCATAATGCAGATGCCTCACCCGCTGTAGCTGTCATGTAAGCTTTCGCTCGCACACCAGTACCCTCTGCCACATCTGGAGCTGTTGCACCCTTGACATAGAGGCCCTGTGTACTCATTATAACATTACTGTTGTTGTTATTGGCATCATTATAAGTGATATAGAAGATGCTGGCTGGATCGTATTCTACAGAAGGAATAGGTAAATCACCACGAGTGGCATTCGATGTCGTGTAACCTCCACCGAGTATATCGAATGTGGTCTCGCCTTCCTTTTCCTTTTCATAGAAGTGCATGGGGATTGCATTTGTTAACTCTGTCTTGTGCGTATATCCGCTTGCATATCGTATGGGGTCAATTCCCTCAATTCCTGAAGGTGAATGCAAGCGATAATAACCTGCAGCAAATGGCTCAAGGTTAGCATCGTTATACACTAACGTCTGTGCAGCCATCAATTGAGCAGAAGTAATCTCTGTGTCACCTAAGATGGCCGTAGCAAGTTCTGTGTTTTCATTATAAACATCTTCAGTCAAGGCGCCAATATATCCAACATATCTGAAATAAGGGTCAAATAATTCCTTGCTCAGTCCGAATGTAAACTCTGTTGGCGTATTACTAAGCTTTACGTGTATTCCTGATGCTCCATCATCGACGGTCTTGAAATAATACTGGTCTCCGTCCTTGTTTACAACAGGGTGAATACGGAAGTATCCGTCAGTAGGTGCAGACAAGAGTTCGAAAACGCCATTAGCATTTGTGTCATCTCCCTTGTTGATTTGAATGTCTGCCGTGTATGCCACTGTCGGTGCTGAAGTCGGAACCATAATCTTGTCAGTTTCACCTGCATTGTCGTTACCGCTATTTTTATAGATATAACGGTTATAGAACTTGAAGCCATATGGATCTCCGACAGGCGACCATAAGTAGTCGTTGGTATAGTGTGTGCCGCGTCCGGCCTTCACCTCCAGTCCCCAGGCATTGGTATATTGTGCCAGCCATGGCGTGTCGCCGACCTTTGACTCTAAGGTGTACCATTTGTTCTGTGATGGGGCTGTAACGAAGTCACTACCAGAGTTTGTATCCAATCCTGTTTGGAAGCCATATACAATGTTAATAAGCACAGTCCTTCCTAATAGTCCTGTATCGTCTCCCATCTTATCTATAGCAAAGCCTTTATACTTGGTATTCATTGCATCAATGGCAGTCGTACATGCTTCATCACTATAAACACCCTCTACGATGAACGAATATGTAACATTAGGACGATAGAACTCTGTCGGAACTTTCAGTACGTCGCCCAAGCTGATGTGACCGGCATCTACACAATAAGTTGTTTTGGTACCTTTTATACTTATGGTTTCTCCGAGCTGATATTTTTCGCCAACCACAGGATCTCCACCACCGTTATCAGATGTCAAGTCACGCAGGGTGGTACCTGTAATTTCCAATGTTCCTACTTCTCCTCCAGAACCCACTTCGCCTGAGCGATAGGGAATGGTGAGTTTAGGACTTGTGCCAATATTTGATAGTACCAGATGGTATATCACCTTATGTGTTGCCAATGCAAAGATGATGAACTTGGTTGGATCGCTGTCGGTAAGTTCATCACCATGTCCGCTAAGCATTGTGGTCTTATCGCCTGTCTTTGCCAGTACACCATAGTCATAGTCATCACGACTCAGGATCATGAATGTAGTAGGAGAATCATTCAGATCACAAGTCGTTGTTGTAGCCTCATGAATATACTTGCCTGTCTCACCAATACTCTTAATCTTGATGGCGTATGGGTCATTACCATCCAATGTCCATTCGTATACAGAATTTGCCTGTAAATCTTGGTCAGCTGTTCCATCAATTGCCGTACCGTTGCTCTTCATCATATTGTCATTATACCAGACAATATTGTAGAGCAAGCTACCATTTATCATCAGCGCAGCATCATTAGAGTCGTCGGCACGAGCCACAATAACTTCAGATTTGTCATTTCTCGAGTTCGGCACTCTATATGTGGACTTAGTATCGTCGTAGGCATTATAGCGCACATAGACTACGTCGTCATACAAGCCGTAAAGATGCGGGAGTTCCTTGGTTGCGTCACCCATATCGGCCTCCTTTTCATAGAATAGGAATTCCTCTGGTTCCAGAAGCGGTGTACGGATGGCTTCTGGTATGACAGGCACAAACTCGTTCTGGGAAGCTTCAGCCTGACTTTGCGTGCCGCTGATGGCAAGGATTCCGTACTTCACGGCATTGCTGCCGTTTGTTCCGTTGGTATAGACCTTGTAGGTATATTCGTGTTCCACATCGTCCAGCAGCTTCACCTGCGACTTGGTGCCGTCAAAAGTGCACGACATGCTCTGGAAGCCTGCTTCGGTGGCGGTAGATGCAGCAACGCTGGTGGTCATGCTGGCACCATTCAGGAATGTGTAAGTGTAGCTTGCTGTTCCTGCCTCCGCCAGGGCGTAGCCGCCACTGGTATGTGACAGTAATGCAAAGCGTTTGTCAATTGCTTTCGTGCCTTCTGTCTGACTGCGGTTAAACAGAGAGACCGCATAAGGGTCGGGGTCGCTTGCTCGTGTCTCCAACAGCTTCCACTGCCAATCATTATAACTAGCATTCACTGGATTGGGCTTGCTGATTGATGCTTGCTTGATGTCGCTATTGTAGACAGCATCCTTTGCATTTAACTGCATGGTGAACCACTTTCCCTTCAGAATGTTGTTCACATCAGCATCTTCATCGTAGGCATAACGCACATAGATAACATTGCCATCAATGTTAGTTTGAGTCAGCTCATTGTATGCAGCCAGTGGTTCAGTGATTTCCTTGCTGCTAATGTCGGCTTTTGTTGATACTTCAGTATAGGTGTCATCTGAAAGAGTCAGATCCTTATAATACTTATAGTCTTTGGCCAACGGGCTTTGGAAATGGTCCGGTATCTGCGGCTGGAGTTCACCGGCAGAGCGATAGCGCAACGACTCATGGCCACTGTTGTCAACGATACGGTAGTTATATACTAATGGGCGATACAACTGGGTATGCGTATCTGTACCGGCAACACCAGTGGAAACCAGCGTCTCAAAACCGCTGACACGTCTATCGTGGTCAAAACGTGGCATCAACTGCATATTTCCGTTCTCGTCCTGTACCGCCATAAAGGTGGCATTTGTTACGTTAAGACGCAGTCCGTCATACCACGTGGGACTAACACTTGCTTCATCTCCCAAGGTCACTCCAGGCGTCACACCACCGTATGTACCTTCCAAATCGCCATTGTCCAAGATGGCACCTGTGGCATTGGTAACAAAATGTTTCGTAGCATCAGCTACACTGGTTATCTGGATGTTGTACGGGTCAAAGCCATTGGAGAACGAGAACCGGCCATATTTCTTGATAACGGCATCACTACTGCTGCCCTCAATAATTACTGCCGTACGGTTTGTGCTGTAAGGTGCATCTCCGTAGGCATTCGGCGTGCTCGTTCCCCAGTCATGGTTGGATTTGATGCTATTCTCCTTATCCTCATCAATATACCCCATCTCATAGTCAATACGGGAATTCGGTTTCACATACCATAGAACTGCATTTCCTGAATCATAGATAGTGCTGATATTGTCAACAATATATTGTGACATACCACCTGAAGGAACCGTATTATTCTGAATGGTTGTCGTTCCATCATTAGATGCAAATTGGTTACCTTGCTGAATGAGGAATGAAGCACCTGCTTTAGCACTGGGTACATAACTCTGTGCATACTCGTCCTTGACGATGTAGGTGACGTATTGGTCGTTCAGGTTGCCCTTGGCATCAAGCACGTTCTCTGAGCCGTATGGTGGCAGATTTGTCAATGATGTAGAAGTAAAATCGTCTCCGATGCGCTTGTCCATGAGGTAATACTGATGCATACCTGTACGCTTCTTCGCACTCGACCAGAAGATATACTCCTTCACCATCGGGCTATCATAAGGGCGGATGGCATTGTACTTGGTTTCTTTATATGGATCGTCTGGACTTGAAGGCAACGGCTTACGCATAATCTCCCAGCCGTGCTGGTCAATCAGAATAAGGGCAGGTTCAATAGTCGTTTTCACTAAGTCAAAGTATCCGTCACCCATGTTCACGGTCTGATACCAGTGTTCAATCTCTTCCCAACCTTTAGATGTCTTTCCGTCTTTATTGTAGCCGTTCCAGCGCTTGGCGTAAGCCCAGTTAACGTATGGGTGGAACCCCATATCTGTTTCAAGATAGTTTCTCAATGTCTGTGCTGTCGGGGCTCCGTATTTATAATACACATCTGCAGGTACCGTGGTGGGGTCGGCAACATTCGCTGAAGCTTTTGAGTCTCCATAGATTTTCTTGCGTACGGTATCAAAGGTCTTCCAATACTGTTCAAATGACTTTACCGTGCGACGTTCGTTGGTAGTGCCGTCATCAATAGAATTAGAAGTCACCAGCTGATACTGTCCTGCGGCCCCCAGTATCATGTATTCCGTGCCTTCTACACCCGTGATTCCATACCAAGCCAAATTGGTTACTACATGATTAATGCCACCATAATTCTGAACATAGGTGCGGAAGTAGCCATTATAATTGCTTGTACTACCTGCTGGATAAGTCTCCTGCTGACGTGAACATATCTTTACGTGATAGGGGTCGTTGTTAGCACTCTCCAAATACCATGCCCAACGCGTACGGGTACTGGCAGCACCTTGCTGTTGCAACTCGTATTCGTCCTGGCCATAGACGAAGAAGTTACAGTCACCATTACAATAAGGATATACGGCCTGCACAGGTTCTGTTGTCAGTCCGTCCGCACCATTTTCTTGTCTGAAACTGTCTCCCGTTCTGAATTTCAGCAGATACAAGACACCTTTCTGCAGGTTGATGGTATTGTTGACATCGTAGGTGACATAAATATGTCCGTTTTCTCCTACGGTTGCCAGTTCTGAGGCTCCTCCGTTTAGTGTATATTTACCATCCGTAACAGTAAAATCGGTGGATAAATAGTAGTGATAGGAAGCAACCAACGGACTGTAATAATCGGTAGGGAAGCGTGGTGGATCAGAACTGACCTGTCTCGTTATCACCGTTAAAAGATCGGTTCCGCTTTTGTCTATCAGGTGATAGGTGTAATTTGATGCCGATGTGGCGGTCAGTCGGAAGCGCAGCGCGTTATCAAAGTGTTGATATTTGGCGTTGCTATACATACAAGAGCCGGTATCGTCATTACGACCGATATGGTAATAGGTTTCAGACGCATCAAGGTCGTCTCCTGTAGCTGCCATAACCTCATATACACCAACATTATTGGCACTTTGGGCAATAAACTTGGAACCTGTAGTTTTAAAATTCAGTGCGGCTTCATTAGCCCAGGAACTGACATTTACATATTTGTCTAATGCTACGTTCTTTATCAGCATGGCATAAGGATCGGTTAGAGTCAGATGCCATTGGTAATAAGGATCTTCGGCTTCATCATCGATGTTTTCCACACTTTTGATGGAAGATGTCGATGTCTCTGTGTCGTAGTAGATATACTCACCATTCAGACGCACGTTGTAGTTACCGCTAAGATCTCTTGCAACCGTATAACGTATATAGATGTTGGCATAAATACCATCGGTGACATAATCACCAACATAAGGTGCATCGACTATGGGAGGAGTTCCTGCATCTGCGTGTGTCTTTGTAGCATAAAAAGTCATAGAGCCTACAAATGGGCTGCTGATAATCTCAGGGATACGATCTTTATCGAGACGAATACCTACGTCCTGCATGCTGCTAGCCTTCACTGCGACAGTTCCATCACTTCTGACAATATGATATAGGTATTTCTTCTTCTCCAGTTCTACCACCTTGATACGGCTGGCTTCACCACCACTTGCCTTAATCTTGTAGGACATCGGGTTGCCTGTGCTGCCGTAGTTCCATCCAATATATTTAGGAGCATCGTATGTGTCAAACTGGCGCAAAACCATTGTGCCGGAAACATTGTCGGCTTCTATCTCCCATGAACTGATGTCAGAAGAACCCGTCTGGGATGTTAAGGCATCTCCATTTGCAGCACTGGTGGCACAGCCGATATAGCGGTTATGTGCAGCCGTTGCAGAAACTCCTGCAGCAGCTGTCGCATCTTCACTGGTCTTACGGCTGATAATCTTCAATTCAAAGGGGTCACCGATAAATGCCACCTGAGCTTCGGTAGAGTTTTCACCCTGGTGCAGGTCACTATTAGAACCACGACCTGTACTGAACTGGTTGCTGTTGCTCGTGTCGTAGAATGCTACATACTGGTTCTCTGCCTGTCCGTTCATACGGATGGTGTACCAGCGGGCATCCACATAACTGCCACCTACAGGCAGTGATTCAAATGGCATCGATGATTCGTATTTCAGCCAGATTACTCGTCCGTTGTTGGCTGTCTCCACATCATCGAAGTTTGTTATGGCATTATCTGCAACACCGTCTAAGTCATCGGTCTTATATGCTCCAATAAAATTGGCATACTTACGTTTCAGTTTGTCAGGAACATGCGAAAGCAGTGTAGCCGTACCTTCGTATTCTGACATCTCCACAGTCGCCTCCAAAGGTGTGTTCGTCAATGGCGATTTCACCTTGTAGGTATACGTCCTGATTTCGTATGGGCGCTCAGGGGTAGATTCTGCAGTAGTCGCTGTCTTCCATTGGAATTTGGGATTTTTGCCGCTTTCAACATTACCTGTCAGATAAAGGAACTCATTATTATTGTCACCTTTTTTACCTCCAGGTTGCCAGTTGTTGCCGTTAGTGTTAACTTTAGTAGCCATAAAGACATAGCCTTCACCATTGTCAGCATTCAGCATGGCGAAAGAGTTCCATATTGGGTTCATTTCGGCAGAACCGCCGTTACCACCACGATAGAACCCCGGCTTGTTAACCCAAGTAGGATTTCCTGATCCGGAATAGTTGTTGTATTGTTTGTCATCGTCGCTGGACAGCCACATGTTGTTACTTGCATCCTGCTTACCCTGTAAGAACAGGCTGGAGCCCTTATAGTACTTCTTCACGGACTTGTTCAGGGCCTTGTCTGTCTCGTTGAAGGTCTCATCGCCGTTGTAAGAGGTACGGAGCGTGATGTTATAGGGGTCCTCACCCTCAAACTTAAAGCGGAAATGGAAGTTGTGCTGCTTGTTGCTATCGAATCCCGGCGTTGCCACATAAGTAAAATCATTACTCGTCAGATTCTCTTCTGTTAAGTTCGATGCAAGAATGGCGCCAGGACGATTGGCACGATCCTTGTTGAAGCACAGGAAGCGGTCACCCAACTTGATGTTATAATTCTGCGAGCCGTCAAGCTTGGCAATGGTGTTATCCGTCTTGTAAGTATAGGTGACATAGATATCTTGATCTGAGCTAATCGTATAATCTGCAGGATCGATGGGCGAATCAGTTGTTATGGCGTACAGGTCGTATTTTGTTGTCATATACTGATAAATCTGTGCCCTGCCGTTACCATCGAAGTATGTATTTTGCGGATTAGTAAAATTCGAAGCAGTCTGCCTCGTCACATTTGCCGATGCATAATACTTGAAATTTTCAGCTAACGGACTCATAAAATGAGGTGGTAGGCCCACAGTGGTTGCATCATCAACGATAACGCGGATAGCTTCTACGCGGATACCGGAAAACCTATTGCTCAGGTTGCCTGATCCGTCAGCATTCTGCGTTGTAAATGGCAGAGTCAGGATATGATACGTCACTTTATATCCCGCCCACGCTTCGTTCACCATACCACCCAAAAGCAGCATGAGGACAACAAGAGCAATATGTCGAATATAGCGTTTTACCATTGTTCTGTGTATTTAGTGGTACTCACTATCAAGTCTGTCGCAGTGATAGTGAAGCTGTATGTATAGCTATAGCCAGCTGCCCAAGTTGTTGGCACACTGGCTGTGACTTTATGTGTCAGTTCTGCCCCCCAGTCGTTCCAAGTAGCCACCACCTCGATGTCGCCACCCCATCCTTGAGGAATCATGATGTAGGGGACACCAATATCCTGAACAGAACCAGTGACGGAATAAGCTTGATTGAGTGTTACTACAAAGTTAGTAGCATCACCGGTAGTTGTCCATCCACTGCTATAGTCATAGGAGCCGTTGTTCTTGATGCTCTTAAATGTGATAGTATTGATGGTAATAGCCTTTGCCTGCGATTCAGATAGTTGCAGCTTAACACGGGCAAAGGGGTGCTGGAACTGCAGAGGGACACCCGAAGAGGCATTGCTATAGCTTTTGTCTAACGCCATTCCGAAGACAAACTCTTTGAGGTCATCGTCTTGTCCTGCGCTTGTCATTGGCAGACCAGAGCAGGTGAATGTCACATTATGGCCTGCTGTATAGTTAATGCTACCAATATAAGGAGCTTCAGTTGACAAATTCGCAGCTGAAGGCATATATCCGAAGAAATCCAGCGAAGGGTATGTGCCACCTGGTGTAGAAGGCAGTGGCCAGTAGTAGTGGCTGGCACCACCGTTAAACTCCCATTGGGTGTCTTCTGCGTCCCAATCCACAGTCGTTGCAGGGATATATGCTGTCAGTGTACCTGCCTCGTATGCCACGCAGGTAAAGTGGGCTTCGGTCTGTAGTGCTGTAGCATTGTCAAACGTTGCGGCACGGGTACCTTCCACCATCTTCCACACATCAGCCTTAAAGTCGATTTCCTGCAGTTTGGGGGTATTGGAACCAGCACCGTCGTCGGCAGAGCAGGACGTCAGGAAGCCTGTTGTTAGGAGCACCATCACAACCAATAATACTGTCAAAATGATATGTCTTTTCGCGCGCGTAATCATTATTAGTAGTATATCATTTTGCAAAGATATAGTTTTTTCTTGAAAACTCCAAATATATTGCCAACTTTTTGTATATATGTAATGAAATGTTCTATTCTATGGAGGACACTGACGTATCTAAAACCATGCCCAACTCATGCCCAGCACATGCCAACTCATGCCCTTGAGCATAGAGCAAGCATAGAGCATCCCATGAGCAGCCCATGAGCAAGCATAGAGCAACCCATGACCAAAATATGGGGGTCATAAGAACAGGGAATTGTACCCCAACCCCCTAAATCAACTATCCTTGACACAACAAAAACAGCAACCAAATCGGTTGCTGTTTTATACTTTGTCGTTGGGGAATAAAACTAGGTCAAGTGACTTTCCCCATGACCCTGCTAGGTCAAGTGACTGTCCCCATGACCATGACCCTGTCCCCATAATCCCTCACGTTTAGAAAACGGGAACAGCTGTTGGACCACCCTCTCTATCACGGGGACAGACCCCCTGATAGAGACCCCCTGATAGATGATAAATTTAAGCTCTTTGTACTATTGAATAACCAATCCCTGTCAGACGCACAAGCTGTCGAATAGTAGCACCAAATTTTTTTGAGTAGCATAAGATTTCATCCTGTATATCCCTACTCAAACGTTGTACGTTAATGGGATCAACTCCGAATCGACCGGAAATAAAACCGATCACTTCCTCATCGGTCTTGAAACTATTGCCGAAATCATAATCAAGTATAGATTCTGTCTCTGGAAGAAGCGTATTAACTAATGCCCGCAAATCAGCTATAGACATTCGTTTGAGGACATGGTTTGTATTGCATATCTTAGGAACATCAGCCCCAGCCATTTCATATTCCGACCAACTGCTCCAACGATAACTGGCAACATCCGCCGAAAGACCTGCGGCAACAGGATTCTGATGAATATATTGCAATAAGGTGAAGAAATAGGCACTGTCATTCACTGGTTCGCTACGGAAACGATCCTGAAATAAATGACCATAGCGAGTATACTTCTTATTAAAATATTGCGCATAAGTCACTCCAATGCGCTTGATAACAGAAGCCAGACTTTCGGATGATTCACGAACTAGAAGATGGACATGATTAGACATGATGCAATATGCATAGAAAATGCAATGAGCTGGCAGAGGGTTGCCAGTCAACTCATCTGTAGGATAAACCATCTGCAACAATACCTGGACAAAACGTTGATAATCCTCGTCATCATAGAAGATATTCTGACGATTGATACCACGAAGCATTACATGGTATATGCCTGTTCCGCTTATTTCTCTTGCTTGTCGTGCCATGTAGCATATATCACCGGGGGAAGACCCGTGAGTCACGCTGCAAAGTTAAGAATTATTTCCCAATGCACCAAAGGATAACGGAGTTTTTTGTCCTTACAAAAAGAATGTGGCGACAGAAAAACTGCCACCACATTTTATTCCATCATCTATCAGGGGGTCTGTCCCCGTGATACAGGGGTCTGTCCCCGTGATACATGCACTCCCCTGTGATACACCTTAGAGGTTAACAGCGGTAGGTCCACCTTCCGTCCAGTTTGTTACAGAAGGAGCAATTTCAATCTCGTGAACAGTGAGGGTGATGTTGTAAGTGTATTTGTAAGCCTGTGCGAGTGTGGTTGAAGCAGGAGTATAAGTATAGTTATACGTGTTACCATCCAGCGTGTAGTTGATGGTGAAGCTTGCCATACCCTTATTAGGAACAACCATAAGGCTTGCATAATCCTGAACACTAGTAGTGAGAGCAGAGTAGCCGGAAGCAGCAACTGCAGGATAATTGCCTTCACCAATCGCATATTCAGACCATACGCCAGCTACAGACTGGCCAGAAGTGGCGTTGTAGTTAGTATGAGTTACAGTGTAAGTACCCGCGCAGGATACGCTGTTGAGGGTAATACTGTTAACGGTAATGGCAGATGCGGATGTTTCATCACCAGCTTTTACTGTAAACTTAACCCAAGCCTGAGCATGCATGAAAGTCATGGGTACATTGGCTGGGAAACCCAATGCATTTGTGGATGAATTAAAAGTAACTTCGCCATGACCAATTGCATACATCAAGTCATTCTGGGTAGAGCTGTTGTTTGCCATAACAAGCGTTACACCACTGGCAGCCTGACTCGTTTCATCATCTAAAATGTCCCAACTCTGCGAATTGCCTACTACATTTAAATCCAGTCCAGTGTAAGCGAGGAAGTTGATGTAAGCAGCAGAAAAAGGCCAGTACTTGCCACCCTTCCAAGTGGTTGCATCTTTTGTAAAGGTCGTAGCGGTGAAGAAATCACGGCTGTTGGTAACATCCCAAGCGGCTACCTGCATTGTGGTCGGAGTGAACGTTGTTCCATCCACAGCAGCACGTGTGTTAGGCTGAACCAATGGGCTAAACGCAATCTCCTTAGGCTGGTTCACCGTGGTGTTTTGTTCCACAGTCGTGTCGTTCGAGCAGGCTGCGAAGGCGAGCGCTGCTACTGAAATCAAAAACAAATTCTTTTTCATACTCTTAAAGTTTTAAATAGGTAAATAAATAATGTTATTGTTCTCGTTATATCTTCAATAGATTAGTGATGTTATCTTTTTGTTTGAGCGAACGTTAACCAATCGGTACGTCGTGGTTGACGTCTTCCCACGGGTCCACGCTCGGCGCGATACCTCCACCACCGCTGCCTTCCGGCTTGGGTATTTCCACAGGCTCATCGATGATAATCTTGTGGTCGGGTTTCTCGAACTGGTCTGTAATATCCTCGGTGATGTAGTGCTCTTCGCCGCCTGTATCGCGTATCAGTATGTGCAGATAGGTGTGGCTTTCGCCAGGCAGCTTGCCAAAGGTGTTGAAGGCGGTGATGAGGCGGTTCTTCTCCTTGTCCACACCAACGGGAAAGCTGATGGTGGCAGGCTGTGGATTTACCGTGCCCTGTCCGAAGAAACTGCTGAGGGCCTGGTTGGTGACGAAGGCTTCACAGCTCTCTATATATTCTGCGCCAACAACGGTCTTTACCTCGAAACTGTAGGTTTCCACGATACTACGGGTGACGGCTGTCAGGGTGATGACGCGTCGTTCTGTGCTAAAGGTAGGAATCTCCACCTGTTCACATGCTACCAAGAGGTGATCGGGAGCATAGATGATCGGACCCTGCGGCTCTTCTATTTCTTCTGCCCTGTTTTGCCGTGAAAAACCACGCAACGTAGCACCTTTCGATGCCGTAATGTCGCTGGTAAAGGCCTCCAACGTATTGATGTCGCCTTCGCCACGGATCTGTATAAACTCCGTTCCAAACGAATAGACCACCATATTGTAGGTGCCTGGGGGCGTGTGAATAGGACCGCCCGTTCCCGACACGAACTCTGTGGTCTGTATGCCACCCGTCTGGGGCGAGTAGCAGCATACCTTCATGTATTGAGGCACCAGAATCTCTGTGTGCGTATCGACGTCTATGTCCACGTCAATATCCACGTCGATGTCCAGTTGCAAATCCAGTTCCAATACGGCGCTGTAATCCTCGGCGTGGGTGTGGTCGTAGCACAGTTCGCGAAGGTCGGCACTGCACGATGCCAGGCAGATGGACGACATGAGCAGCAGCAGGTAGGAGTAACGTCTCATAGGCTCCCTCCTTTCTTCTGTTGCGACGATAGGCCAAAGATGTGCCACACCAGGGAAATCTCCGCCTTGGTAGGTCCAATGTAGTGACGAATCTTGTCGGCAGTCCAGACATTGTGGTGGTAGGCATCGTCGGTAACCTCGTAGCTCTGATAGCGGCCACCCACATAGCCAATGCCGATGGAGAAGTCGATACTGAAGTGGCGATCGAGACTGACGGCATAGCCGCAGGAGAGTCCCGTACCCCAATTGGCCTTGGCCTCCTCGCCCTTGTTGCCGAACAGGAAGTCGTAGCGATAGACGGCACCATATGCACCAATGTGCAGTCCCTGACGCATTGCATTGCCTGTAAGCCAATAGCGCAACTCGGCATCACCCGCAACGACGCGGATGTTATCATAGCACGGACTGCCGTCCATCCAACCATACACGCCACTGGCAGCCACCGACCATTTGTCGGCAATTCTGGCCTCCAGTCCGATATTGGGAGCCACCACAACGTCGTAGAGCATATTGGTACGCATAGCCACCCCACCAGATTGTATGGTCGAAGCGTCTTGGGCCTCAACCAATACAAAAATAGACAACATCAGCAGTAACGCTGTCAGTCGTCTATGGATGACCTTTTTATGCTTAGGCATTAACACTAATAGTTTTACGGCCACAAATATAAGCCATTTATCGATAATTTCCAAACATTTTAGCCTTTTTTTTACGAAAAAGTGCAAAAAAAGGGCGAGAATGCAGAATACCTTTCTACATTCCCGCCCTAAAACGTAATTATTTGTTGTTCAATTGCTTCCGATTACATCATGCCACCCATACCTGGTGCGCCACCCATTGGCATAGCGGGTTCCTTCTCAGGCTTGTCGCAGATGAGGCACTCGGTGGTCAGGAACATGCCAGCGATAGAAGCGGCATTCTCCAGAGCTACACGAGCTACCTTGGCAGGATCGATAACACCAGCCTCGCGCAGGTCCTCGTACTTGTCGAGACGGGCATTGTAACCGAAGTCACCCTTGCCCTCGCGAACCTTCTGTACGACAACGGCACCCTCCTCGCCAGCATTGCTGACAATCTGACGCAGAGGCTCCTCGATGGCGCGGCAGATGATGTTGATACCGGTCTGCTCGTCGGCATTGTCGCCCTTCACGTCAGCCAAAGCCTGCTGAGCGCGGATGTAGGTTGTACCACCACCAGCAACAACACCCTCCTCGATAGCGGCACGAGTAGCGCAGAGCGCATCGTCGACACGATCCTTCTTCTCCTTCATCTCTACCTCAGAGTTAGCACCTACGTAGAGTACTGCCACGCCACCTGCCAATTTGGCAAGACGCTCCTGCAGCTTCTCCTTGTCGTAAGAAGATGTAGTGAGCTCGATT
>Ga0265298_10004734_pt1 | contig 17277 bp, 9 predicted proteins | sample AusTroGonzalo_MG_3_FD_193486 | JGI IMG/M metagenome (GOLD analysis project Ga0265298, IMG submission 193486) | Bovine rumen microbial communities from tropical cattle in Woodstock, Queensland, Australia - Gonzalo_01 | ecosystem: Host-associated > Mammals > Digestive system > Stomach > Rumen ... | reverse complement strand
GGGTACAACCAGTGGCACCCACTTCACCAACTTCGGCAAAATCAAGGCCCGCACCAATGCCATGCAGGCCGATGCCTACAATCAGAACATCGTGAACGGTTGTTATATGGAGTTCACCGAGAATGCCGGCGTGGGTGGCATCACCATGCTGAAGAACAGTCGCTTGGATGTGGGCGGACAACTCTATATCACTGGCAACGGCAGCGGAAGTTGGAGTCCTCGCAACGAGTTGCACCACCTCAGTATGATTACCGCAGGTTCCATCAAGGCCAATGGTGCCACCATCTTTGGACCGACAGCCTATAATGAGTTTGCCGTGGTGAAGGTGGGCAGCGTCTATGCCAACAACGATACCGACCTGCAGACGGCCAACAACCTCTATATGGACTGGGACCCCGCAAACTTCTACTATCATTATGGCGCTAAGATAGACAACAGCAACACGTACATGCGTGGTTTGGTGAATAGAATCTCGAAGTGGACTAACGAAGAGAACTCTACATTTACCATTCCTCGTGGCGACTGTACAGGTAATGGCTATCACGACACCAGCGAGGCACCCGCCCAAACCATCCCTGGATCGCCTGCCGTATGGACCTACGCCTTCGAGGATACGCCATTGGGCGACTACGATATGAACGACGTGGTCATCAAGGTCTGCAAGAATGCCGAGGATGACAGCAAGCTCGACGTAACACTTTGCTGCACAGGTGCTGCCCTGAACCTTGAGGTCTATCTAGACGACAAGGTATTGTTTGCCGGTAGTGGCAAAGAGGTGCATCGCGTCTTTGGTCAGGAGTCTGGCAAGTTTATCAATACCGTCAACGACGGCATCAAGGAGGAATATGTCACAGAGACCATCGACAAACCTGCTAACTTCTCGTACGAGACAGCAGACTTCTGGATCAAGACACCTCAGATGGAGGTACACATCGCCAAGCAGGGCGAGGATCCTCACGGCATCGTGGTTCCTGGTGACTGGCGCTGGCCGCGTGAATGGCAATGCATCAAGAATGCCTACCCCAACTTCATTGAGTTTGCCAAGGATGCATCGACCACTGACGAAACCATCAGGAAGTGGTATCAGACCACCAGTACAAACCCTGTTGAGGAGTATATCTACACACCTGTAGACTAAACACAGAAAGATACAAAAGAGGCCTTTTCATCGTTGAAAAGGCCTCTTTTCTATTATCTCATTAACAGGCATCAATATACCTGAGCCTTCGTTGCATTCTCGTAGAGCCACCAGTCTTTGTAACTATTGCGGTTACGTCCCCACTGACCAAAGGAATGGTTATAGCGACTATACGCACCCGATATCTGACCATCGCGATACATGCCTATTGCAATACCTTCCACAGGATAGTGGAACGAGGCATCAGGAATCATCAACGCCCAGGGCACACGGTCGTCCTGATCGCCAGGACCTGTGGTGTAGTGCCAGATGGCCTCATCATATTTATGGATATATGTATGCACCTCTACGCATAGTCCGCTACTGGCTACAATGATAAACGGGTCAATATCGGCCAATGACAAATAATAGGCATTGATGTTTGACTTCAGATGGATGTCATAAGTGCGTGTCACGGTGGGCACTGTAGCAGCCTCGTTCTCCACCTCATATTTCATCGTGTTATAGCGCATACGCACCACCTGACCCATTGACTCCTCGGCCTTCATACACCAGTGAGCGTCCTCAAACAAGTTGATGACAGCCGAGCCATCAAGACCACCACTAACCAACTCATCATCAGAGATATAATAACGAGAAATGCCATATCCCTCATCGAAACGAGAACCCTCTTCTATGGTTACATCCTTCACGTCATCCCTATTGATATGGGGCAGGCGAATGGCAGCACCAATCTGGTTGGCAGCACCTACAGCGGCCAACGTGACCTGTAGCGCCAAGGTACTATCGTTCACAGCATGCTGCGAGATACGAAGAACCACATCATTGAAATCGAAATCGCCAGGCAAAGGATAATCTTCCTCAAAAAGATAAGTAAACGTCTGATAGATAGGCTGATGAAGCGTACCATCGTTAATCACCTTACTACCACCAATGGTCACATCGGTAGCATTCTCCACAGGTACCACATAATAACGACCTTGCCCATTTACAGCAGCAACATAAAGAGTAGGAGCCACCGTGGGCACTTTGAATGAAGGATTCACTACCTGTCCTGTCCTGCAAGGACGCTCCGCTAGGATCTCGACCCCCTCTGTAAGATAGGGATTACCATTCAGCACCTGCACCGTCTTGATGTCCTGATCTGCAATGTTCACTCGAATGGTCAACGCCTTGTCCTGTAGTAAGTTCCAAGTATGGTAGGAATCAATAGAATCCACTGGATAGTTGTACTGCACAATCTCACGCCACTGGTCGTTCGTCATCTCCATATGACGACAAGACGACAACGAGAAGCTTCCGCCTAGCAATAATAGACCCAACAAACACTTGATGTTATTCTTCATGACAATACTATTTGTGGGCGAAATTACAAAAAAACAATCGTTTGCACGACAGGAAACTTGTTTTTTATCGGCTTGAGACCTATTTTTTGCTCTTTTTAACGAATCAAACCAACTGACCACGATATTTTTTAATTACCTTTGCACCAAGAATCTAGATAACATATTTTGCGCAAAAAGAAGAATGAAGAAGAAAGATTTGATATTTGGAACACTGGTTACAATGATTACTGTGAGTTTCGCCAGCTGTTCACACGATTATGAAGGAACTAATCTAAGCCAGGTAGAACTCGAATATCGCACCAGTTTCGTAAACACGTTCGGTCAGCCCGCAGCTGATCAGGATTGGGGTTTTGGTACGGCTTCAGCTAGCGCCCGAATGACACGCGCCATCCAACCCACCTATATTTTCCCCAATGATGCTGACGCCAGCAAGTTCTTGGCCAACGTTCCCACTGGAGTTCAGAAGCTAACCCAGAATGCTGCCAGCGTCAACAACTATATTGATGAGACCTGGCAGGGCGAACTGAATATCTGGGGCCAATGGGATGGTTCAAAGACTTCAGGCGGAACACTTTATATTAAGGGCAACTGCGATTTCTCCAATAGGAAATTCTATGTAGCCCCAAATACCGAAGTATTCCTCGTGGAGGGCGCTACTCTCACCTTGAACAACGACAATGCCGGCAACCTGCAGGAGAACTGCAACTTCTATATGGCTGCCAATTCAAAGATTATCACCCCTGGTGAACTGAAGCTTAACAAAGGTCTGCATATTTTCAACCATGGCACCATCGAAGCCTATAAGTTGTCGACGAACAACCACAGTTGGCTGGTGAATGGCGGTATTGTGAAGGTCACCACCAAACTCTCTGTGGAGAACGACCTCTCTGTGGTTGAGAACAATGGTATCATCATTGCTGCCGACATGAACACAGCAGGTAGTGGCAAGTTCGAGAACAACGACTCCGTCCGCATCACAGGCACGACCTTTGTCAACAGTAATAGCAACACATGGGTGAACAACGGTCATCATCACACGGGCAACTTCATCTATAATGCTGCCAGCGATGAGGTCATCAACAATTGTCGCCTCACCGTCGATGAGGACTTCAACATCAATCTGGGCGACAATTCTGGCAATGGCAACTTCAAGATGGACGCTGGTTCAGGTGTTGTCACCAAGAACTTCAACGGCGGTGGTGTCTGGGCTAAGGAATACTCTACAGGATGGAGTGCCTTCACGGGCGGTCCGTTCTACGTCTATATGGGCGAGAACTCTGTGTTCAAAGTGACAGGAACCTGTACACTGAACGCCACCAAGGCCAACTATGGTTTCTATGGCCCTTCTACCGGCGGCTATGCTGTACTGGATGCTAACGAGATTGTGAAAGGCGCCCAGAATCAAGGCTACGAGGTGACCTATGGCGGCAACCTCTATGTCTACACCCAAAGTCATTTTGGCAATGGCTATTCTGGCCAATATCCGTATATCGACTTCAAAGGCAACGCCAAGATCTTTGCTCCAGGTTTTGAGGATGGCAAGCCTGCTATCACCATCCAGTCATCACGCTGCTGTCCAGGGTTTGCCGGCAGCAATGCAACACCTGCACCTGAACTCACACCCGACATTCGCATCATTGCCGAGGACTTAAGTGCCTCAGAGTCGTCGGACTTTGACTTCAATGATGTGGTGTTCGACGTGACTTTCACATCAAGCACTACCGCCACCATCACCTTGCAGGCCGCTGGTGGCACCCTGCCTCTGTATGTTGGCGGTCAGGAAGTGCACGACATGTTTGGAGTAGCCACCAACGTGATGGTCAACACCTATAAGGACAATAGCAAGGAGGGTGATTTCAAACTGATTACCAAAGCCCCTGTATCATACGATATCACAGGTATCGACAGATCCCTGAACGGTCGCGACATTCTGATTCAAGTAAAGAAAGGCGATACACTTCATCCTCTCACTGCCAATGCTGGTGTACCAGCAGCTAAGATTGCCGTGAAACCCACGTTCATGTGGTGCGATGAGTATGAGCCCATCGAGAATAGATATCCTCTTTTCAAGGAATGGGTACAAAACAAGGATGTCATTTGGTATTAATCGACACTTCAACAGGTTAGAAATAAAGAAAGGGCGCATTAGCGTCCTTTTTTCGTCAATTTCTTTTGGTTTTCTTCTCACTTATTCGTATCTTTGCAGGCTGTATGGTACTGAATTATATTTGGATAGCATTCTTTGTCATTGCATTTCTTGTGGCATTGGCACGTTTAGTGTTCTGTGGCGACTTTGATGTCTTCCCAGCGATGATGGATTCAACCTTCTCGTCATCAAAAACAGCATTTGAGATTTCCCTCGGACTCACCGGAGTTCTCTCGTTGTGGCTGGGTGTGATGAAGATTGGCGAGCGTGGTGGTGTGGTCAATGCGCTGGCACGTCTACTGTCACCGATATTCGTCAGACTTTTCCCAGACGTACCAAAGGGGCATCCTGTCACAGGCAGTATCTTTATGAACATCGCTGCCAACATGCTGGGGCTCGACAATGCCGCCACGCCACTCGGTCTAAAAGCGATGGAGCAACTGCAAGAGATTAATCCAAAGAAAGACACAGCCTCGAACCCGATGATTATGTTTCTGGTGCTGAACACCAGCGGACTGACGCTTATCCCCGTCTCGATCCTTGTCTATCGAGCACAGATGGGAGCCGCACAACCCACGGACATCTTCATCCCCATTCTGCTGGCTACTTTCGCTTCAACCATCATGGGTGTGCTCATCACCTCCATCTATCAGCGCATCAACCTCTTCAACCACGTCATTCTCCTGACGCTCGGCGGTGCCTGCTTGTTGGTATCTGCAGTCATCTGGGGCTTTAGTCAACTCGATGGCGAGACAATGAACCTTGTAAGTACCACCGCGGCCAATATCCTGCTGATGCTTATCATCATGGCGTTTATCTTGGCAGGCGTCTTTAAGCGAGTCAATGTCTATGACGCTTTCATCGAAGGTGCCAAGGACGGCTTTTCTACAGCCATCCGCATTATCCCCTACCTAGTGGCCATCCTCGTCGGCATTGGTGTCTTCCGCGCTTCGGGAGCAATGGATTACCTGATAGACGGCCTTCGCTGGGTCATCGAATCAACAGGTATGAACAGCGATTTTGTGGGAGCTCTGCCCACTGCACTGATGAAACCCCTCAGTGGTAGTGGTGCCCGCGGCATGATGGTTGACGCCATGACCACCTATGGAGCCGATTCTTTCATCGGCCGTCTATCGTGCATCTTCCAAGGCTCTACTGATACCACCTTCTATATTTTGGCAGTTTATTTTGGTAGTGTAGGCATCGTGAAGACCCGTCACGCTGTGGCTTGTGGACTACTTGCCGACTTGGCAGGTATCATTGCAGCCATCGCAATTGCATACTTCTTCTTCGGATAAAAGATAAAGAGAAAGGGTAAAAAAGGAAAAAAGAAAATGGCAAATCTTAAATCATTAGCAAAAGACACGGCCATCTATGGTCTCAGCAGTATCGTCGGCAGGTTCCTGAACTACCTGCTGGTTCCACTTTATACGCACTATATGCCCAAAGCCTCGGGCGACTATGGTGTCAGCACTAACATCTATGCCTATACGGCACTTATCTTGGTTCTTCTTACCTTTGGTATGGAGACCACGCTGTTCCGCTTTGCCAATGATGAGCGCCACAAGCCCGACACCGTCTTCTCAACCGTCATGGCTGTGGTAGGCTCACTTACATTGGTTTTCCTATTACTGGTCTTCGGACTGATTGACCCTATCAGTAATAGTCTAGGCTACTCAGAACACCCCGAATATCTGTTAATGATGGCTGTCGTGGTGGCCCTCGATGCCCTTCAAGCCATTCCTTTCAGCTACCTGCGTTTCCAAAAGCGCCCCATCCGCTTTGCCTCGTTGAAGTTGTTGTTCATCGCCTTGAACATCGGCCTTAATGTCCTTTACTTTGTATGGCTGGGCAAGACATCCGTATTCTATGTCTTTTTCATCAACCTGTTGTGCACAGGTCTCATCACCTTCTTCTTCATACCCGGATTATTCCGCATCCAGTGGCAGTTTGACGGTAAGTTACTGAAGCAGATGCTGAGTTATTCTTGGCCCATCCTTATCCTAGGCATCGCTGGCATTCTGAACCAGGTGGCCGACAAGATTATCTTCCCATTGGTATACCCAGATGAAGCCGAGGCCAACGTGCAACTTGGTGTCTATGGCTCATGTGTAAAGATAGCCATGATCATGGCCATGATCACCCAGGCCTTCCGTTATGCCTACGAGCCCATCGTCTTTGCTAAGAGTAAAGACGCCGATAAGACAGAATACTACGCTTCGGCCATGAAGTACTTCCTGATTTTCACCCTGCTGGCATTCCTTTGTGTTGTGGGCTGGATGCCATTGCTACAGCATATCATTGGTGCAGACTATCGCGAAGGACTAGGTGTAGTACCCATTGTCATGGTGGCAGAGATCATGATGGGTGTCTACTTCAACTTGTCGTTCTGGTATAAACTTATCGACAAGACCATTTATGGCGCGTGGTTCTCACTGGCAGGTTGCACAGTGCTATTTGCCGTCAACATCATTTTTATCCCCGAGTATGGCTACTGGGCCTGCGCCTGGGGTGGCGTAGCAGGCTACGGCACAGCCATGGTACTGAGTTACATCGTGGGACAAAAGAAGAACCCCATCCCCTATCCCAGGGGCCACATCATCTTCTATGTCCTTCTCACCTTCGTATTCACCAAAGCGATGTATGTCTTTGCCGACTATCTGTCATCATGGGCACAGATTGTTGCCAACACCGTTTTGATTATCATATTTATGGCAGCCATCGTCAAACTCGATATGCCACTCAGCAGCCTTCCCGTCATAGGACGGTATTTCCAGAAGAAATAACTCAATCATTAATAAATACCAAGACCTAAGTTTTCATGTGGAATAGTGCACTAACCTTTGCCATTGTCATCAACGAGCTCATGGCGTCGAACGCTGGCTCGGTGATGAGTCCTGCCATCAACTTCGACAGTTGGATGGAACTCTACAACCCCACGGAACAACCCATCGACCTTGCCGGCATGTATCTAAGTAACAACGAGAACAATCTCATGCGCTGGCAGATGCCCAGTGATATTGGCAGCATACCTGCTAAGGGATATCTGGTTGTTTGGCTCGGTTCCAACGACATTAAGAGTAATCAAGCCCCCTTCAAACTCGACTGCGATGGCGGCACCGTCTATCTGAGTGATCAAAACGGACAGCTGGTCACCAGCATGCAATACCCCCAAGCCAAGAGTAGAACGGCCTATGCCCGCACAACTGACGGCGGTGAGGAATGGGGATGGACAGCTACACCCACACCAGGAGCCACAAACGCCACGTCTGTCTTTGCGTCCGAACGAATCGACACTCCTGTGGTGGACCAAGGCAGTCAACTCTTCAATGGTTCTTTGACCGTCAAGGTCAACATCCCTGAAGGCACCAAGCTAATGTACACCACCGACGGCAGTCTGCCTACACTTCCCACTAACGGTGAGGAGCAGAAGCCCTGGCAAGAACAAGTGACCAACGGCAACTGCGAAGGCAATAGTGTTGCCTGTCTCGCCTACAAGAATGGCGAGAGCAGCACCATCACCAAGAAGTTTACAGAGGGCGTCGGTTTCAACAACACCCGAGGTGTCAAGGTGCATGCCGTCTCAACAGCCACTAAAGTATCGCAGACCCAGTTCTACGTCTATACCCCCAACTACACATGGAAGACAGATCAGAAATTCCGTTTCCGCATGAAGGTTCGTGCCGACAAGGCTGCTCAGATTAAAGCCTTCGCCCAAGAGAAGCCGGGCCGGAACGTGGGCAACGGTGTCAAGATGTTAGCCGATGCCTACGATGTAACCACCGAGTGGCAGGAGATTTGCTACGAGGGCACACTTACTGCCGAACAGGCTGGCGAAGAACAGAGCGGTGGAGGCTGGTGGGGATGGACCACAACCTATTCGCTGAAGGCCATAGCCTTTAATCTGAACGAGGACATGACACTGGAGAACAACTACTATTTTGACGACATCTCATGGGAGACGCTGCCCGATGACTATAATGGGTCTTCCAGTCTGGAGAGCGTCACAGGTGTCTTCGACATCTCATCAACAACAAATCTTACTTTCCGTCTGTTTAAGGACGGCTATCTACCCAGTGTCCCAGTGACCCGCAGCTACATTTACACCACTAATAACTACACGCTGCCCGTCATCAGCATTGTGGGAGACAAAAAGTTTTTTACTGATCCGAAGATAGGTTTCGACTGCGACGGTGATGGAACCAACGGCAAGACCGGTAACGGTCAGGATACCCCCAAGAACTATAATATGGACTGGGACCGCCCCGTTAACTTCTCCTATATCGGAACCGATGGCAAGATGCTCTTCAACCAAGACGTGAATATCAGTGTTTCTGGCGGTTGGACCCGTGCGCTGAGACACCGTTCCTTCAAGCTTAAGAGCAACAAGGTGTTCGATGGCCAAAACCGCTTCGACTATGCCTTTTTCCCACAGAAGCCCAATATCCGCAGCAAAGTACTATTGGTGCGCAATGGCGGCAATGACATCTACACCCATAGTGCCCGTTTCATGGACCCTGCTCTCGAAACTATCATCCAGCGCTCTGGTATCGACATTGATGTGCAGTCATACGTACCCATCATCGAGTATGTGAACGGTGAACTGCGTGGTGTATTGAACCTGCGCGAGCCCAATAATGCCAACTTCGCCTATGCCAACTGGGGTTACGACGATGATGAACTCGATGCTTTCGAGAACATGGTCATGAAAAACGGCAACGACTCCGTCATCAACCGCATTTTCGAACTGGGTCGCAACTCCACCTACGATGCAGCCTACGAAGAGTTGAAGGCCCTACTCGACATCGATGAATTCACCAATTACATGGCAGTCACCATGTTCCTTGACAACGACGACTGGCCCAACAATAACATGAAAGCCTATCGCAGTCGCAAGGATGGTCGCTATCGTTTCGTGAGCTTCGACCTCGACTATGCCTTTGCCCTGCGCAACTTCAATAAGGATAACGACGACCCCTTTAAGTACTTTGTCCGATTCAAGGATGCCAATAGGGTTTACAACGAGGACAATAAGAACCGCGAAATTGTCCGTCTCTTCCTAAATCTCATGGGTCGAGAAGACTATCGTCGCAAGTACATCGACACATTCTGCCTGGTGGGCGGCAGCATCTTTGAACCCACTCGTGCCGGCAAGATTATCGATGAATTAGTAAGCAATGTCAAGTCCATGTGCCAACTCATGAAGCAACAGGGACTCAATGAAGGACACAGCGTTGACAATTCTGCCAACACCATCAAAAGCAAATTAAAGGGACGTTCAAAGAAGATGGCCACTCACCTGAAGAACTTCTCCTATGCCCAGCTCAGCAATGCTGCTCAAGCAGTCACACTGAATACCGACACCCAAGGCGCCAGTCTCTTTATCAATGGTTTGGAAGTGCCTTATGCCGATTTCAACGGTCATCTCTTCGCACCTGTAGAACTGACAGCCAAGGCGCCTGCCGGCTATCGCTTTGCCGGTTGGAAGAATGGCACGACAACCTACTCAAAAGATCATACTATCATGCTACCCTCCGATGCCACTGTGCAACTCACTGCCACCTTTACCCCACTCAGCGATGCCGAACGCGAGGCACAAGACTATACACCTGTCTGCATCAACGAGGTGAGTGCCTCCAACAGTATCTATGTGAACGAGTACTTCAAGCGCAACGACTGGATAGAGCTCTATAACAACACCGACCAAGTCATTGATGTAGAAGGTATGTTCCTGAGCGACACGCCAGAGAACCCCACCAAATTTGAAATTGTAAAGACCGATAGTGTCGAGACTGTCATCTATCCGCACAGCCACTTGATTGTCTGGTGCGACAAGCTTGTGCCCAAGTCTCAGCTTCACGCCACCTTCAAATTGGCAGCAGAAGGAGGCGATGTGCTCCTAACGTCCTACGACCAGACATGGACCAACCGACTCACCTATACCTCCCATAAAGGTGACCAAACCGTGGGCCGCTATCCTGATGGCAGCAATAGTGTCTATGTCCTGAACAGACCCACCATCGCCAAGCCCAACACCTTCTCATCATATGCCGTTCATGTCTCTGGCAATGAAACAGAAGGCATTAGCGACATGATGACTCAACAGCAGGATACGCAGCAGGTTTACAACCTGAGAGGCCAGGCCGTACAAGGCACACTGAAGCCAGGCATCTATATTAAGAATGGAAAGAAGATCATTATCCAATAAACACAAGTAATTAAATGAAGAAATTATTATTAGCACTCTTGGCCCCTCTGGCCATCAGTACCGCCCATGCCGACGAAGGTATGTGGACCCTCTACAACTTGCCCAATGCCGTCTACGAGCAGATGAAGGGCTATGGCTATCAATTGCCCTATGAAAAACTCTACCAAGCCGACGATGCCATCATGAAGGCCGTTGTCAATTTCTCTGGCTATTGCTCAGGCGTGGTTGTGAGCTCCGATGGACTAGTCTTCACCAACCACCACTGCGGTTTCGAGTCTATCCGTTCGCACTCCACCGTCGAGCACGACTACATGCTCAATGGTTTCTATGCCAAGACCTATGCCGACGAACTGCCCAACAAGGACATGTTTGTGAGCTTTATGGTTGAACAGAAAGATATCACCGACCAGGTCATGGCACTGGGCATCGAGAAAATGTCGAGAGCGCGCGTCAGCCAGGTACTCGACAGTCTGGAGAACGCCATGTCGAAGAGCATCAAGGCTCAAGACAGCACCCTGCGCCTGGAGATCAAGCCATTCTACGAAGGCAACCGCTATTTCGCCACCACCTATCGCGACTTCACCGACCTGCGACTGGTCTTCGCTATTCCCAAGTCAATGGGTAAATTCGGTGGTGAGACCGACAACTGGATGTGGCCACGTCAGACCTGCGACTTCAGCGTGTTCCGTATCTATGCCGACCCCAAGACCAACGGTCCTGCAGCCTATTCAAAGGACAATGTGCCCTATCACCCCGCACATTGGGCTCGTGTGTCAGAGGAAGGTTATCAGGACGGCACTTTCTCAATGACCATGGGTTATCCCGGCAGCACCTCACGCTATCTGTCGAGCTTTGGCATTAACGAACGCTATGCCGACAACGCCATCCGTGCCCAGGTACGTGGTGTGAAGCAAGAAGTGATGAAGCGTCACATGGATGCCTCTGAGGCTGTTCGCATCAAATACGACTCCAAGTACGCCACGTCATCCAACTACTGGAAGAACTCTATCGGCATGAACAAATGTATCGATTCCATCGGACTCATCCAGCAGAAGGAGCTCTTTGAAGCCAAGCTGAAGGAATGGATGGACAGCACCGGTCTGTTCAGCACCAAACTGAACTTCGACCAGATGAAACGCCTCTATGCAAAGCGCCTCGCCACCCGCAAGGCCTATATGCATTTCTCTGAGACCTTCTCGTCCGACGAGTTGTCGAAGCGTGCCATGCGTGCCCACAACGGCTCTCATCCCACGGGCAAAGGCAAACGTCAGTACATCACCATGAAGGACAACAGCGAGACATGGGACTACGATACCGACCGCGAGATTCTGGGTACCCTTCTCCAGAACTATCGCGAGAAAGTGACCGATCCACACTATCTGCCAGCCTTCTTCCAGACTATCGACAACAAGTTTGGCGGTGACTGCCAGAAATATGTCGACTTTCTCTATAGCAAGTCAAAGTTGATGAAGAAGAACGCACGCATCTACACCAACAAGAAATCGTTTATGAAAGACCCCGGTGTACAGTTTGGTCTTGACCTGACAGAACTGTTTGCCGACCTACGCAGCGAGATAGAAACCGTGCGCGACAGCATCGCCCTGCAGGAGCGCCTCCTTTGTGCTGCCAAGTTGCGTATGGAAGAAGACCTTCCCCACTACAGCGATGCCAACTTCACCATGCGCCTCAGCTATGGCCAGGTGAAGGAATACAAGCTCGGAGGCCAGTCTTCTGGTTACCAGACCAAGGCTCCCAGCATGGTAGCCAAGATGAAGATGGGCGATTCTATCGAGGACTATAAGGTAGAACCCGAGATGATTGATCTCCTCGAAGGCGCTGGCAACATGCCCCTTTGCTTCCTCACCACCAACGACATTACTGGCGGTAACAGCGGCTCACCCATGTTCGATGGCAAGAACCAACTCATCGGTCTGGCCTTCGATGGCAATTGGGACTCACTCTCCAGCGACATCTTCTTCGACTCGCAGCTGGCCCGCTGCATTGGCGTCGACATCCGCTACGTTCTCTTTATGATGGACAAGTGGGGCCATGCCGACCGCCTCATCAACGAGATTAGGAAATAAAAATCCCATTCACCATGTTTAAATGGTTGACCCTACTGCTGAGCCTGCTGTGCATCGAAGTCGATGCGCAGCAGGCTCTTTACTCCAAAAAACTCATCCTGTCGAATCATCATTTCGTCGATTCCATCGAGATTGAGTGGGAGCGCAGTCAGGTCTATGTACCCATCACCATAAACAACAAACGCTATCGTTTCCTTCTTGACACCGGCGCTGCCCAGTCGGTGGTCTATGCCGACACCCCCATCGAAGGCAGTATCCCTGCCGGCATCATCCGTTCTCACGATGCCAATGGCGTTATCGACACGGTACCTATGGTCATCCTTCCACCATTTACATTGGGCCATACCACCATCCGCCAATGCCAAGCCACCATCCAAAAGCGTCCCATCAAGGTGCCTCATGTTGATGGAATCATTGGCTTCAACCTTATCAACAGTGGTCTGCTGGCCAAGATTGACGTCAGGAAACACCTACTCGTACTTACCGACAACAAGAAATACTTCAAACGAGAGCATGGCTACGACAGTCGATACAAATTGCGTTTCCACGTGCCCTATCTTGATATCTCACCCACAGACCACTACAAAGAAGCCGCCCTATTCGATACGGGCAGCCGAAGTCTCTATGTGATGAACCGCCAGAGCTTCGACCGCTGTACCACTCAAACGGGCAGTCTCATTGACGCACAAATCGAAGGACGCAGCATAGGTCGCCATGCCATTGGTCATTTCGGTGTGGAACCACTGAGCGAGGTCATTTTCCTTCACCTCCATCGTCTTCGCTTAGGCAACTATACCCTCAACGATATCCATACGCTGACCACCCTAGGCGAATCGCACCTCGGCGCATCACTCCTCAACTATAGCGCCGCCATCTTTAATCCCCGCAATAAGCGCATCACCTTCCTGCCTTACAACAACCACCATACCGACAGCGTGGGCAATCGTCAGTTGGAGATAGCCTTTGTGTCTGAGCAAGGTCGTCCCTGTGTCGGACTTGTATGGGAACAAGGCGAACCCTACCGCTTAGGCTTCCGCCAAGGCGATATTATCACCAAAATCAACGATTCCATCGTAGAAAGCTTCACACAATTCCTTGCCTGGCCCTTTATTGTTGGCAGAGAATACCGCTTCACGGTGTGCGACCGCAACGGACAGACACGCGTCATTCGCTGGACCCGATGGAAAGAATAAGATAAAGAAAAATAGAAGGAAGCATTCTCTTGCCCCTCGCTCCTCGCCCCTAAAAAATCACTGAAATTTCGCCGGTGTGGTGCCCGTCAGTTCTTGGAACACACGATGGAAAGTAGGGCGACTGATGCCGCAACGGTCGGCCACCGCCTCAACACTCCAGTCACGATGCTCACGTATCAAGCGCTTAGCCTCCTCGATGCGAAGATTAGTAATCCACTGCGAATAGGACTCATAACCCGATGCTTTCACCCAGTTAGACAACTGGCGACCTGGAATGCCTATCTCTCTGGCAGCATCATCTCGGCGGATGTCATGACGCAGATGCTTTCCCTGTGCCACCCATTTATCCACCAATGCCCCAATGCGCTGCACATCAATCTGATTAACAGCAGAACACTCCACACTCCCCTCACCGCTCGAAGATAAACCATGAGTGAGGTCACTTCCCTCTGCCTCACGCATTCTGCTGGCCGCACTGGTCAGCACATAGCGCACAAAACAAAACCAAGTATAGCAGATAGAACCCAACACAAAAGAAACAAACAACACCAGCCACTGCGGCTGCAGGAAGATGCAGAAAGGAGAAATCAGAGCCACAATTGATATGGCAACAATACTGATCTGCATCCAGCGCAACAAACCATCCTGCTCACGATCGAAATAATCATCAAGCACATGTTTCATGCGTTTCAGTTCATGGAGGATATCCTTGGCATAGTATAGTTGCATCAATCCAAACACACAACTGGCACCAATCTCCGTCCACAGCATCCGCCGTGTGTCATGCACCTGCATATCCTCGCTTGTCGCCAAGCCCAGTCCCAGAATCATCATCGCCACACCCCATGTCAGCACACCAATCCACTTATGCATCCAACTCAACACACCTTGTCGCTGCAGGTTATAAATGCTCAGTGCCAGCAGGGCCGATGTAGGGATGAGCAAAGCCAAATTCAGCATCACAGCCTGTGCGATGCCCTTCTGCCGGAAACCAAAGATATACTGTAACAAGAACTGTACGCAGAGCAACAACAAGCCCGACGCCAACAGCCAGCGGGAGCGATTGATAGCCTTGTCCCGTTTCACCTTTGGCGGCAGCAGTGTAATCAGTGCCCATGCCATCATTGCCGTGAGTACCACGGCCACGAGTTGCAGTTCTTTCATACAGTTTGCAAATTGTCTGCAAAAATATAAAAAAACGAGCAATCTGCCAAAAAAAATGTATCAAAACGCGTTTTGAGACACCTATTTTCACGAATTGAGACACCCAAACACGAATTGAGACATCTATATTATATAATTAAGTGTAATTTTGCACGCGACTAAATAACAACCCTATCAACATACGAATGTCATTCTCTGATTTATTCACCGACATGCCCTGGTACGCCTACCCCATTTGCGCCCTTTATGCTGCCATCTGGGTTGTAGGCGTCATTATCATTATCAAGATATTCAAAGCAAAATAATAAAAACATTAATCCATATGAAATCATTAACACTAACCTGTATCAAGAGTACCGCAGCAATTCTACTGTTTCTTTCTTGTCAAGGTACTAACGAAAAGATTTTAAACTTTTCTGTTAACGGAGTGGAGTATTCCACTTCTGGGCTGACTTGTGATACGCTAGATCTAACTAAGCTCTCAACAGAGTCTGAGGCAGAGATTCGTATTAAGAACTATGAAGACTATGACGTCATTACGGTGGATGGAAGCGTCATAAAAGATGGTGAAGCCTTTTTGCCCGTGCGCAAGATTGCAAAGAACCATTTCTTGACACTCATTACAACAAAGGGAGAGAATAGTGATACGCTGTATCTGCGCACGATGCATCCCGATTTGCCAGATATTGAGATTGATGGTGATAAGGTGTCGGATGGAGAGTTCTATCTTTCATTTGTAAACATACGCCTTATTGCTAGAGTCAACAAAGAGGGAGAATATGATTTCATTTATTATGAACCAACGGAAACAATTGACACAACAAAATGCCCTGGTTGGTGGGATTTCAAGAAGCATGTGATAGATAATACAACCTATTACAGTTTTCATGCTTCTGATCCTGATTTCTATTCTATGGGTTTCCCTGGATATAATCCCGGTATGCGCATAATAATGGACGAGAATTTCAATCCTATTGACACACTTCATCTTCTTGCCAGCAGGGGAGATAAAATTAAATCGGGAGATCCCATAGATGGGCATGATTTTTTGATGATAAATCGTAACCACTATATTATGTCTTCATATGTCAAAGTAGATACAGTATATGCAGCATATCTACAGGAGGTTAATAACGACAAGGTGGTTTTTGATTGGCTGAGCGCAGATTACAAAGACATGACCAATTGGCTTGACCCAGTATTTAAGAAGAGTGCTGGTCAGGATTACGTTCATTTTAACGCAATAGATACTCTTCCTGATGGCAACCTGCTATGTTCATTCCGACATATTAGTTCCATTTTGAAAATTAATAGAGTTGATGGTTCTGGAGATATTATGTGGCGATTGGCAGGCGCCGATAACGATGGCTCGTTCTCTTTCCACGGACAGCACTATGTACGCTATCACGAAAAAGACAGTACCATCACCTTATTTAATAATGGTAATGGTACAGGACGTACACAGATGCTTCGTCTTAAAGTTAACCCAAACACAGGAGAGGTATCAAAATGCACCATCCTTCATGACGACGGCTACTTTACGCAAGCATGTGGTGCACTCACCTTTAGTGGTGATAACATGATTGTGGGTTGGGGTATTCCCGGTGATAGTATCAACAATAATCGTATCCTTACAGAGTATGATGTTAATAACAACGAGATATTCTCACTCTTCCGTCGGCAGAACAAACCTACAATGAACCAATACATCGGCTCTTATCGCTGCATAAAATGCGAATAGAACGAAAAAGAAAATATAAGTACAATGAAACAATTCATGACAAAGAAACTCAACCGAATCCTCACGGTGATGCTTTTCACTGTGGCACTGATGACTGGACAGTGTGCATTTGCCGAGAATGGCTGGGACATCAAAACCAGCACCAGCGGCAACGTCACTACGTTTACCATTACCCGCACCAATACAGCAGTGGCCGAAACAGTGCGCTATCGCCTGGTGAACCTAAGTGCTTATGCCATGCAACATTACTATGTGAG
>Ga0265298_10004732_pt1 | contig 17286 bp, 15 predicted proteins | sample AusTroGonzalo_MG_3_FD_193486 | JGI IMG/M metagenome (GOLD analysis project Ga0265298, IMG submission 193486) | Bovine rumen microbial communities from tropical cattle in Woodstock, Queensland, Australia - Gonzalo_01 | ecosystem: Host-associated > Mammals > Digestive system > Stomach > Rumen ... | reverse complement strand
CGAAATGCTCATTGATCCAGTAAGAAAGCTGATAGACCTCTGTTTTATAGAGATCACTGATGGGGGCCAGTCCGCCGCAGGTGTCCCCGTACAATGTGCAATAGCCCACACTGACCTCGGACTTGTTTCCTGTCGCCAGAACCATTCCGCCCAGCTTATTGGAAACAGACATCAGTATGATCCCGCGCAGACGCGCCTGCATATTTTCCTCGGCCAGACCTTCCGGCAGTCCCTCAAAAATCGGAGCCAGTTCAGCCTTTAACGTCTCAAAACATCTTTCAATGGGCACAACATCATAACGGATCCCCAAGTTCTCGGCCAGATCCCGCGCATCATCTTTGCTGTGCTGAGAAGAATACTGGCTCGGCATAGAGATACCCCGCACATTCTCCTTGCCCAAAGCCTCCGCGGCCAATGTCGCGACCAGCGCGGAATCTATGCCACCGCTCAGTCCCAATAAAGCTTTCTGAAAACCGCATCCGTGAAAATGTTCACGAATACCCGTCATCAAAGCATCATAAATCTTTTTCATTTCGTTCTGTGTATTAACGATTTAAAGGAAACAGGTCCGGAAGATCACCCTTCTCGCTGCTGATCAGTGTCCCCGGCTCGATCCCGTGTTTGGCAAACCATCCCTGATTGACTTCCAAAATATAGCGGATATTGTCTGATTTCGATGGAACAGATTCTTCATTAAGCGGTTCCATGTCATAGATCTCCTGGATCACACCTTCCGGATCGATATACGCCACAGACAGCGGGATGTATGTATTCTTCATGTAGAAAGCCACATCAGACACATAGGGATAAACAAAAAGCATCCCCCTGTTTTCGTCCATTTCCTTACGATACATGAGCCCGGTCGATATCTCTTTGATGCTCAAAGCCAGCTCCGCGTCCAGTGTTTCCGCTCCCAGGTAAAGTTTCAGCACATAAAGATTTGTCAAAGGCTGATCTTGATAATACTGAACTTCCTGCGCTTCGGTTTTGACTGTATTGGTTTTGACCACGGAAGCCGTCTGTTCCTGTTTTAAAGATGAAGATGTATTTGCCGGTGAAGAAGTTGTCTCCGAACTGCGATGACAACTGACACCCAAACAAACAAAGGAAACTACCACTAACAAACTGATAAAACTCAGCCTCATACCGGGGCTATTCTCGAATAAAAAACAAGGGCTTGCAAGCTCGGTTATTGCTTATCGCTGTCAACTCCCTTATTATCAACAGCGGATGAACATTGTACTGATCAATCCGGAGATCCCGCCTAACACGGGAAACATCGCCCGTCTGTGCGCGGTGACCCAAAGCACCCTGCACCTGATCGAACCCTTTGGCTTTGAATTGAACGACAAGGATTTAAAGCGCGCCGGGATGGATTATTGGCAGCACTTGGAATGGCATCGCTGGCCGGATTGGATGCACTTTGAGGAATACGCGAAACAGCATTCATCTTCCCCATCGGGACCCCGCTTCTGGATGGTCGAATGCGACGGAGAAAAACGGTACGATGAAGTTCACTGGGAATCAAACGATTATATCGTTCTGGGAAGAGAAACCAAAGGGATCCCCAAGGTACTGCTGGAACGCTATAAAGATTTCTGGATACGGATCCCGATGTTTAATCCCACTTCCCGTTCTCTGAATCTTTCTAACTGCGCGGCGCTGGTTTTATATGAAGCGCTTCGCCAAACAGGATTCGTGGGAGAAATCCGCTAACAGGTGCCGCAGTGCTGATTATTCTCAAAGATATCGGTTATTTCTTTGAGAGATGGAGGCACACCGCGCTCGATCGTTTTGCTGATGAAATGACCGATGAATTTACGAGTATTCAAAAGCTGCTCCTGAGAATCCACATAAGCCGCCGCCACCGGATTGCTTAAAAACTCCACACGTAGGTTTTCAAACTCTTCGACCTCTTTGGGCAGAAGCTCTTCTTTTTTAGCCTGTTTGGCCCGGATCACATTCCCCATTTCGGTCAGCGTCTTCAACTGTTCGGCGGCTACGGTGTCTTTTTTGAATTCACCCAGATTGCGGCGCATTTCCTGAAACTCATCGTCCGCGGACAGTGCCTCGCAAAGCCCTTTCAGGTGCAGATACGCGGGACTGTTTTCCGTAAAAAATTTCATCTAGCTCAAAAGTGCTTGCGCCCCTATCCTACTTTTCATCATCTTCGGCGCGCAGATCCTTGGTTTTGCGGTAATAGCTTATCACGCCGTACTTCTTCAACCCATCCACTAGGATATTCAAATTGCTGACAGTCATCTGGAATTGCTGTTTGATCTCAGGATCGTTCAAAAGAGAACCGACCAGACCTTCTGTCTTGTTCAGGCTTTCCATGGCTGTATTCAGTTTTTCCGATGCCTGAGTCAGATTTGCCAGCACCTGATCTAAATTACCACGGTTAGATAAGACGGCCTCTTTGATTTCCTGCACCGCTTTTCCCAAATCAACCACGGTAGAATCCAGATCTTTCACCAGCTTCGGCACACCGTTCTCACTCAAGGCCGTCTTGGAGAATTCATTCACGATACTGTTCACCTGCACGATCGTGTCCTTGGTTTTCGCGACAATGGTTGACATATCTTTAAGGGAATCATCCGTCAGGAAATTCGTGTTAAGCCGGGTCATAATATCCACCAACTGCACAGAAGCACTTTCCAAAGTCCCCATCAGTTTTGTCGCGGAATTGGCCACTTCACTGATGCTGAACGGGGCTTTACACTCTACAACATCCCCGCTCTTCAAAAAATCCGCGGTGGTTCCAACAGCTTTCACCGCAATGTGCTGTTCACCCAAAAAACCGGCCTGCTGAAGAGAAAAAATCGCGTCCTTGCGAATCTTGTATTCTTCCAGGATATTGACCTTGATGATCGCCTTCAGTCCTTCCTCTCCCAAAGCGATATCCTTCACCTCGCCAATACGGATGCCGGCCATCAGCACATCCGCGCCGGGACGAATGCCGCCAATGTTTTCCGACTGCAATTCCAAAGCATAAGACGGCTTGAACCAACTGCCGGTCTTTGCGAACTGAAAGCATAAAGCCAGAAGCAGCAAAACGCCAACTGCTAAAAACAGAAATACTTTTATACCTTTTTTCTTTTGCATTATTTTATCTTTGTTTAAATTAAATCGATTCTAGCTGAGAACATCCTCACTGTCCGAAATTCCATTCACAAACTTGTAAACCACAGGATCCTGTGAAGCAAACAATTCATCCGGGGTCGCGGTCAAATAAATCTTTCCGTTCACCAGCATATAGACTTTTTCGCCCACCGTCCGCACAGTCCGCATGTCATGTGTGATCACGACCGTCGTCACCTGACGGATATCACAGATCCTGCGGATCAGGTGATCAATACTGTCCGAAACGACCGGATCCAAACCGGCCGTCGGTTCATCATAAAACACGATCGAAGGATTGTGAATGATCGCGCGGGCCAGACCCACACGCTTTTTCATACCGCCGGATAGATCGGAAGGCCATTTGTGCTGCATCCCGTTCAGATCCACCAGTTCCAGTGTTTCGGCCACTTTCTTTTCGATTTCTCCGGAAGTCATTTTTCCTTCGCGCTGAAGGTAAAATCCCACATTTTCCCCCACACTCATGGAATCAAACAAGGCCGCGCCCTGAAACATCACCGCCATATCCCGGCGGATCTTCAAAAGTTCACGCTCTTCCAGATGAGAGATATCGACTCCGTTGATAAAAACTTGTCCCTGATCCGGCTGGATCAGTCCGGTTATATGCTTGAGCAGAACACTTTTGCCGCCGCCGCTCCGGCCTACGATGATCGCGGCCTCGCCGGTCTGGATCTCCATGTCCACTCCCTGAAGCACATGCTGTGTGCCGAAACTCTTATGCAATCCACTTACTTTGATCATACACTCCACAGCATTACAAAATCTTAGACAAAATCAGCGTCAGACAGAAGTTCAGCATCAGGATGCCGATCGAGGAGATCACCACGGTATCCGTTGTCGCCTCGCCAACGCCCTGAGCCCCGTTTTTACAGAAAAGCCCTTTATAACATCCTGTGAACGAAATCAATCCACCAAAGAAAAAGCCCTTGATGATGCCTGTCATCAGATCCTTTACATGAGTCATATTGACCATATTGGCCCAGGAATAAATGGGGTCGATCCCTAACGCATACACACCCAGCGCGTAACCACCAAAAATACCAACAGCCACCGCCTCGCAGACTAAAACAGGCATCGCGATCGTGGTCGCCGCCACACGGGGCAGAACCAGATAATCCACAGGATGCGTATTCAATGTGCGCAAAGCATCTATCTGCTCAGAGACCCGCATGGTACCCAATTCCGCCGCCATTGCCGCGCCAACTCGTCCGGCAACCATCAAAGCCGCCAGCACCGGGCCCAGCTCACTGCACATCGCCACGCTGTTGACCGCCAGCGTCAGGGTATCCATGCCAAATTTATGGAACTGGAAATAAGTCTGAGCCGTCAGCACCAAACCGGTAAAAGCCCCGGTCACCATGACCACAGACTGCGAACGCACGCCTATCTGGTAGATCTGAGCTACGATATCGCTCACCTTCCAGCTGCCATGCACCAACGCATAGACAACCTCCAGCAGCAATCCCCACACTTGTTTTAACCCCAGTAACATGAATCAATTACCAAAAATTCCATGCTCCACGCCAAACGACCCAGATCCCCAGCAAAAGATTCGTGATCCCGTGTGCCGTGACAGCATCACCCAGACGCCCTTTATAACACACGAGCCCCTGATAAACAAGCCCGCATAAAATCCCGGCCAGCCACTCCTGATGTACCAGCCCAAAAATAACACTGACCACCACAAACGGCATCCAGCTCACTTGTTTGAAGGGAACCTCCTCAAACTTCTCACGAATGATAAAGCGATATAAAAGACTGCGGTAAAACACTTCTTCCACAAAAGGAACCAGACACGCGGCTCCTATGATGCGGACCGCAACGCTCCCCCAAGCCAAAACCGAGTCCTTTCCAAAACAGACAAACGGATTCCAAACCGCGGCCGCCTCCTGAGCATGTCCCGAAATACGAGCCCATAACTCATTCATCTTGGGATAAAACGGATCCAATCCCACCCAAAGAACAAAAACGCCGATCCCCGCCGCCACAGCCTCCCAGCTGAAGGCCGGACGCATTTCCGGTATCGAGTGCCATAACCAGATCACCAGACCGGCGACAACACCCGTTTTCAGCGCGTAAACCCAATAGCGGGAACTTTCTCCAAACTCTCCTTGCAGAGCAGTCAGAAGAACGAATACCGCAAACGGCAGCGCACGATAAATGACTGACTTTTGAACCATACCTTATGCTGTTCAAAACTATACAAACGCTCGCACAACTGAGCGTAAGACTTCCTCATTATGCAAAAAAACAGGCCAATTATGAATAAGAAAATGAAGAATAGCAGAAAATTTCGCCAAACCGTTCAAAATCTCTTGACCCGTCCGAATCTTCATGTAAGACTGCATCCGCTTTTGTTTGCGAAAGCAGTGCCAGTGTAGCTCAGCGGTAGAGCAGCGGTTTCGTAAACCGCAGGTCACCGGTTCAAGCCCGGTCACTGGCTCCATTTTTCCCTAATTTTTTCCTTTAGAACCTTCTAAAATTACAGCAAATTACGCACTTTTTATAATTTTTACCGCAAGCAAAATGTAAAATTGGTCAAAATCAGTACAAAATCAATAACTTTCTGAGTAACTTTTTTTGGCAATTATTGCGTAAATATTCCTATCATAACAACGATCCTGTCCAAAATAAAAGAAGCATAAAGAGGTATTTCAGATACTCCACAATTTCCTCCTCAAAATTGCCAGATTTTGCGAGCAGCTTTTCTCTTTCTTTTCTGTATATGTTTTTTTAAGGCATAACTTATTTTTGTTGAATAAATTAGATGAATTAAAAATAGTTTTAAGATTACATTGACAAAATTGAGGAAAATGAACACCATTATGGAGTAGTGTATAGTACATAGTGTCATCATGAATAAGCAGAAAAAATTAAAAGCGTTTACTCTGATCGAGTTGCTTGTTGTTATCGCGATCATCGCAATTTTGGCCGGGATGATCTTACCGGCACTTTCCAAAGCTAAAGCCAAAACTCAAGGCATTAGCTGCATGAACAATACAAAGCAGATTACTTTGGGTTGGCTGATGTATTCAAATGATAATCAGGATTATATCATGCCAAATTTCCAAGGTGGCAACACAAATAATTCGCCTAAAAGCTGGGTTGCGGGTATATGAGTTGGGAAGCCGGCAACCGGGATAATACCAATTATATGCTGCTGATAGACAAGGCTTATGCGCAAATGGGCAATTATATTGGAACGGCAGCCAAGGCTTTTAAGTGTCCTACAGATACTTATGCAGTACCCGGCTCAACGATTTCCGGCGGGAAACAGCGGGTGCGTTCAATGGGAATGAACGCTTTCATGAATATGGATAATACGTCGGAGGTGGATTATGGAGGTGCGCGTATCTATAAGAAAGTTTCGGATATGCACAAGGTCAAACCTACGGGCCTGTGGGTGATCGTGGATGAGCATCCGGACAGTATCAATGATCCTTGTATTTTTTCTGAGGCCACCCGGACCATGGAAAATGGTGTGGCTGTGATCCGCGGCGATAAGGGACGCAGTGTCTGGAGAGATACACCTTCTGCTCTGCATAACGGCGCGTGCGGTTTTTCTTTTGCGGATGGTCACAGTGAGATACGCAAGTGGAAATCGACTTCGATGATCAATGACGGACGGAAAGTACGTTTTGAAGATTTGACTGACAGCAATGGTGTCGCGATTGGTTCAGATAGACAGGATTGGGACTGGTTCGCGGAACATTCTACGGAGGTCTATTAAAACGGAATAATTTTAAAGAGTGGTGACGCACCTTGAAAAAAGGAGGGCGGTACCCCGAACGCCCAGTGTTGCCAGTGTGATCGGGATAAATCAAAAATATACCCTGAACAAATGAAAAAGCTGAATAAGGGTCTCGTCATGAAAGAGACGGGATCGCTAAAAATGAGAAAGCCGCTGACTGCGCTGGCGGTCATGGCTTTTGTTAGTGCCGGCAGCACCGCGCTGGCCGACTATGAAGCGTCGGTATTGATGCAGGATCCTGCCGTCTATTATCGTCTAAACAGCTCCGATACAGAGAGTGAAATGAATCTGGGCTGGTTAAATGTTGGAGATCTGAGTTTTGTGAACAGCTTGACTCGCGGCGTAGCCGGTCCCGATCTGGCTGGTTTTGAGTCATCCAACAAAGCACTCTCGCTTACAGGCGGCTTTGCCCAGTTCAATCCTCTGAATACGAGTGTATCGGAAATGACGATCATGGCCTGGGTAAAAACACCGGCAACACGCAACCAGCATCAACCCGGAATCGTAATGTCCCGTGATCCTAATGTTTCGGGAACAGCAACAGGGTTAGAGTTCAAGACCACGACCTACAGACTGGGATACCACTGGGGAGATACGGCGGTCAGTTATAATTACACCCAGGGACCTGTCGTGACGGGCAGTGCTTGGTATTTTCTAGCGGTTTCGGTGAACGCTGACAAGGCGTTTTTCTATACCGGCGATACCTCCGGGAATATAGACACCACAGAGAACTTTGCCAGCCACGCTACTTTGTCCATGGTCTCTCCATTCTATATCGGCAAAGATCCTGTTGCGTCGGGTGACCGTTCTCTGACAGCTAATGACGGTGAGGCGATCGTGGATGAAGTGGTCATTTTCCTGCGCTCGCTGGATGAGACAGATCTCAATTCCATTTACTACTCCGGATTGGGTAAGCCCTATGCACCGACATATGCCAGCATCAGACCTTCCGCGGAAGTGATCTATGCCGGAGGCAATGAAACTCTGACTGTTTATGGAAACGGCGGCTCCTGCCAGATCGAGTGGTATCTCAATGGTCAAAAGATCAGCTCCACAGACCGAGTTCTGACAGATCTGCAAGCGGGTGTTTATACCGCAAAACTCACAAACTCTATGGGAAGTGTGACCACAGACGGATTTGAAGTGCTTGCAGCATCCAAACCAGTCATTACACAGCAGCCGATGAATGCGACACGCTATGAAAACGGCCAGGTGACATTCAGTGTGGAGAACACCGGCAGTACGCCCTTCTCCTACCAGTGGAAGCTGAATGGAAAGGATATTGAGGGCGCAACAGAGCAGGCGTTGACAATCAAAAATCTGACCACAGATGATTTTGGCTCTTACACGGTGGAAGTGAGCAATTCCAGTGGATCAGTCTTGAGTAGCGCGGCGGTATTGAAACAGCAGCCCGCTGAAGTGGATTCCTACGCGAGAATCGTGATGGATTATGCTCCATTGGCCTATTATCGTTTGGATGACGCCATTAATCCAGGCAGCACTGAATATCATGAGGCTTCCGGTTTTGCGATCAATGGCACAGCTTATGATTATGCCCGCGGCAATGACGCTCTCTATCTGAATTGCCTGGGTGACAATAAAGTGAGCGGCGCTATCAAGAATGATCCCAATCAAGCCGTTCATTTCGACGGGATGGCGATGATCGAAACTCCGCTGAAGATGAACAGCCTGGCCAACAGTGGATTCACCGTAATGGGATGGGTCAAACGCAGTCTCAATTATGGCGGCTACACAGAAACCGCGGGATATATGGGGCAGAACAGCCTCTTTGTTCTGGGCGATGCTAGCGGCGACAGGATAGAAGCTTTGCTGCGTGATTTAGGTAATGGTTCGGTTGATAGTATCTATACGACCTGGCCTTTCGCGGACAGCGCATGGGGATTCCTGGCCTGTGTTTATAATGGATCCCAAATGGATCTTTATACTGACGGCATCAATGTGGGAACATTTTACGGTAACTCCCCTATGACCGCCGGAGCGGATTATCTATTTAGTATCGGCGGCGGTGTAAGGACGCTGTATGAAGATTTCTTCCTGGGTGATATTGACGAAGTGGCTGTGTTCGACAGCGCTTTGCCGGAATCCACTATTCGTGAGATCTTCAATCGTGGCTGCTATGGTGCGGGTTCCGCGCCGGTCATCCAGACTCAGCCGGTAGGCATTTCTGGTTATGAGAACGCGGATCGTATCTGGACAATCAATGTGGTAGTGGGCGGAACGGCTCCGTTCAGCTATCAGTGGTACAAAGACGGACAAGAAATTGCAGGAGCAACAGATTCCATCCTGAGTGGAACATTTGTGGCAGAAGCCGAAGGCAGTTATTCTGTCACTATCAGCAATAGTTACGGCAGCGTGAACAGTAATCCTGCGAAAATCGCCTTGCATATCCCGGTCGCAAACAGCTATGAAGATTTTGTATATCAGATGGATCCTTATGCCTATTGGCGCTTGGGTGAAACATCTGGCACAACAGCTTATGATTATGCCGGTGGCAAGAACGGTGTCTATACCGCTGATAATATACGGGGAACAGCTGGTGCAATCAACGGTGACAGCGATAAAGCCACCGGATTCGGTGGTAAGGATCAAATCATTACGGATCCACTTGGGATCACCAATTCTGCGAATCTGACACTCGCAGCATGGATCAAACCAACCGGCAAACTGGGTGCAAACGATAAGGCAACTCTGCTCTATAACCGCAGCGGAACTTCGGATCATTCTGCCACAGGAATCGATCTGGCCGCCGGTCAGATCGCCTATCACTGGGGTGACGGTTTCTATGAATATAGATCCGGCTTGTACTTACTGGAGAATGAATGGAACTTTGTCGTGATGGCTGTTTCACCCACGGAAGCAACCTTCTATCTAGGTGATAAGCAGGGCAACTTGAAAAAGACATCCAATGTGGGAACGCATAATCCAATAAATCTGCTGGCGCGCTTCACATTGGGCGGTGACAGTTTCTATGGTGAACGCAAGATCGTTGGCGATCTGGATGAAGCCGTCGTGTTTGACAGGACTTTGTCAGAAGAAGAAGTGTCCTACTTGTACAATCTGGGTTTAGTGGGTTCCGGTTCCAAGCCGGAGTTAATCAACGAACCGGAAGCATTCAGCGGATTGTATGGTGATGAATACACACTGAAAGCCACAGCCAAAGGAACACCTCCGATGAGCTGGCAGTGGTACAAAGATGGTGTAGTAATTGAAGGCGCAACCTCTTCAGAACTAGTCATTAGTGGCGAGGTAGAAGAAAGCGGTTCTTATACCGTTAAAGTCAGCAATGACTGGGGAAGCGATGTCAGCGAGGCAGTCACCGTTGAAGTGATCTATCCTCCCTATTCCATTGACCTGAGCGACGGTTTATTCGCACATCTGCGTTTTGATAATTCTTATGCGGATTCTTCCATCAACGGAAACAATGTGGAACCTGGCGGCGAACCGACCTTTGTAGACGGTTTCCTGGGCAGTGCACTACATGTCAGCACAGATACAAATGAAGGGATTTCAAACTATGCGTATTTTGCGTATGGCTTGGATATGATGGATGTGCCTCTAACGGTTTCTTTCTGGACCCGTTTGGATTCTAATATCCCAAATCTGCCGTGGCTGAGCAATACGGAGAAATCCTATGGTGACTACGGTTTCAATCTGGCTCCCAGCAATGGAACCAGCGGATGGTCCTGGTCATTGGTGAGTCTGACGGATGATACTTCATCTATGGCGCAGGGGCCGGACAATGGACTGGCTCTGAATGAATGGCAGCATCTGGTGTTTGTGATGATCCCCGGTCAGACCATGAAGGTCTTCCAAAACGGAGCCTTGGTAAACACGACCGATATCAGTGGTGTCACACCAGGTTTGGAAACAGGTCTTCCTATGACGATCGGCCAAACGGGATCCGGATATTATGATGTCATGGCTCAAATGGATATCGATGATATGGGAATCTGGAAGAAAGCCCTGACGGATGTAGAAGCTCGCAGCATCTATTACGTTGCTCTGAACGGATTCAGTTTCGATGAGCAGCATGACGGGAATGTCCCGCCGAATGTAGTCGTTCAGCCCAAGGGATATAAAGGTTATGTGAATCCTAATAGCTATAAGACCCTGAATGTGGTTGTGGGTGGTCCCTGGCCGCGCACGGTGGAATGGTTCCGCGACGGTGAATCCACCGGATTATTTGGGGAGAGTATAAGCATCGCTCTGACGGCGGATGCTGCCGGTTCATACACGGCCAAGATCTCCAATCCTTATGGAAGTGTGGAATCAGAGCCCGCAGTGCTGGATCTCATCCCTGTGGCACCCGGTTCTTACACTGAGTTTCTCCTGACTCTGGAACCTTATGCTTATTGGCGCTTGGGTGAAACACCAGGCACAGCGACTGCTTATGAGCATGTAAACAACAAGATTGGCGACTATGCCGCGGATCAGGTTCTGGGGCAGCCGGGTGCTATTATCGGCGACAGCGATACAAGCGTGAGTTTCACCGGTAATTCTCAGTTGATCGTGGAGCCAATGAACCTCACAACGGCTAACATCACATTCCTAGCTTGGATCAAGCCATTGGATACCCGTCGCAGCACGATATTGTTCGATCGTCTGGGAATCGGGTTAGCCAAGCAGACTTCAGGTCTGGAAATCATTGATTCACAGCTTTGTTATCATTGGAATGACGCACTTTATGACTATCGCTCCGGCCTGCGTCCGGTTGCAGGAGTTTGGAACCTGGTCGCTCTGAGCGTTTCTCCCACGGAAGCGACATTCTATCTGGGAACAGAAAACGATGGACTGACTTCCAAGGCAAATGTGACTACCCATAATCCGGTGTTGTTTGCCGCACCGTTTACGATTGGCGGAGATATGCACTATACAGACCGCAATTTTGCCGGTGATATAGACGAGGCTGTTGTTTTCAATCGGACACTGGATGCTGGTGAGATACAGGCGATCTTCGACAAGGGATTGAATAATGGTCCGGTAACGGATGTGGAATTACTCTTCCAGGTGAACGAAGACGGTACATTGACGCTGTTATGGGATGGAAGTTCCAAGGCAGATTTGTTAATGACTCCGGTAATCGGAGAAGATTGGACAGTAGTAAGCGACGGCATCATCAAAGTCGACGGCTATTGGACATATACTCTCCCAATGGATGAGAAATCAGTCTATTTTGCCTTGAGACAATAAGTCTGTAAAAACAGGATCAGTTTCTGTCACATAGAAACTGACAAATGCAATGAGAGGAAAGAAGAAATTCTTCCTCTCATTTTGCTTTTCTTGAACCCCAAAACATCATTAGAAGGGGGGATTTCTATTGGTGATTCTTGATGAAGAAACAAATCTATGAAAGGCGTTTCAGAATTTCCGCCACAACGCGCTCTACGGAAATATCCTGCATGCACAGGGCAAACTTTCCGTAGGGACAGCGTGTTTTGAAGCACGGCATACAGGGTCTCTGCGCGGTCAATACGGAATCCGGCATGCCGTAAGGTCCTGTCCGCAGGGGACTGGTCGGACCAAATAAGGCCACTAACGGCTTTTTCAGCGCGGCCGCAATGTGCATGGGGCCGGTGTCATTGGTCAGCATCACATCACAGAGACGGATCGCTTCTATCATTTCCGGCAGAGAAAACGCTCCACAATAATTTTTTACACGGGATGGATCTGTCTGATCCACGATTTGCTGACCGATCGCGGATTCACTTTTTGAACCTGTGATCCAAAGAATGATATCCTTTCTGCGGGCAAGTACTTCCCTGGCGCATTGGATAAAAGAATCCAGCGGCCAGTGTTTGCTCTGCCAGCGAGTGCAAGGGTGAAAAATTACATAACGAGGCCGATCTGCGCCTGAGTCGTAACCGGTAATGGTGGAAGCGGAAGCCACCGCTGTCAGATTCCTCGGCAGCCATTCGGATACTCTGGATGCCGCATCCGTAAATAAAGGCTCCGGGATAACGGCCTTCAGGCATTCCAAATACCAATCTACGGCGTGAGCATCGCTGCCGGGCCGAGGAATGGATCTGTCATAAAAAAGCGGAGCCCCTTCCCTCCAGTCCTTGACTCCGATCGTTCGCTTGCCCTTGCACAACCGGGAAAAAACAGCGCTTCGCAGCAGTCCCTGAAGATCCAGGATGTAATCAAAACGCATCTTTCGGATCCGGGAAATGAAAGAAATATTTTTAGGAAGATCCCTGAGTCGTACCAGAGATTTTTTGTCGAAAAGAAAAATTCCATCCAGCTGCGGATCCTCCTCCAGTAATCCCGCGAAACCGGTCGCGACCCACCAATAAACAGAAGAATCCGGCCAACAGGCTTTGAGCCGCCTCAGCACCGGCAGAGCATGAATGATATCGCCCAGAGAACTGGGCTTGCAAATTAAGACCTTGAGCTTTGACGCGTGATCGCCAACAGCTTCCACACTTAATGTCCCTCCGCCAGACGAGTCGCCAAACGCTCCGGCAGACCGGCTTTCCGGATCTTATCCATCGCGGTGTCCATATCGTAATCCAGGCGGCGCAGTTCGATTTGTCCGGAGTTTATATCGTAGGTCAAATAAGTCGCTTTAGCCACACCATCACGAGACTGCCCCACGCTGCCCACGTTGATCAGGTACTTTCTGCCAGCTTCGATCTTGAACTTGGAATAAGTTCCGCCGCGCACCGCCGTATCTCTGATAAAGGCCAGAGGCACATGAGTATGCCCAAAGAAACAAAGAGGTGTCTGCTGATAAGGGAAACTGGCCGCAGCCTCCAGTTTGTCAAAAATATATCCCCAGTGGTTTGGACCATCCAAAGTCGAATGCACCAGTGTGAAATTGGCCATGATGCGGATATACTTCAAGTCCTTGAGCCACTTGAGATCGTCCTCGGTCATCTGGGCACGGGTCCAAAGAATAGCCTCGCGGGCGTATTCATTAAAACCTTCAGGGTCTTTGCCGGAAGAACAATATTCATCGTGATTCCCTTTTATCGTAGGGATCTTCATCTCACGAACGATGTCCAGACATTCCTTGGGATTGGCTCCGTATCCAACCACGTCTCCCAGACAGGCATAATGAGTCACTGCCTGCTCTTTGGCATCTTTCAAGACAGCTTGCAGAGCTTCTAAATTTCCGTGAATGTCAGCTATAATTGCGTACTTCATTTCCAGTAATCAGACAATCTCGAAGGTCTTATAGCACTTTTCATGCCAACCTTCCTTCGAAGATTGCGGAATCGGAGACCAGCTGATCTGTTCATCCCGTATATGGGGTCCCAGCCCTGAATCTCTTATTGCCTGTGCAAACTCCTCCAATTCAGATTGTTTACCTTGAACTACAAGTTCAACAGTCCCATCCGGGAGATTTCGTATCGTGCCGACAACTTCATATCCACAGGAAAGTCTTTTTACAGTCCAGCGGAAACCGACACCTTGAACACTACCTATATAGATAATTTTCAGTTCTTTACGGTTCATCGAACGATATCCTTCACAGGCCAACGGTTAAAACCGTTCCGGCACTATTTTCTAACGACTTGTACTTCCTTGCAATTCTTTTTCCCGGCAGATACTGAAAATCCTGTTTAAAAATCTTCGCAACACATTCCCGTTCAAAGAATTTTTATATATCAAACTCCCTGAATTTTGTTCCTCTGATAATGATGATGAGCCATCAGCAGATAAAACAAGAAAGCAATGACATACAGTCCGGAAGCCAAAAAATATATAAATCTCAATCCCGTCCAATCGGATATGAAACCAAAGGAAATGATCCCGCTGGCGATCCCGATATCGATCGCGGAAGAAAAGGTCGCGTTAGCGGCACCACGCCGTGTCGGTTTGACCATGTTATTGATACAGGCAACAAAACTGGGAAACGCCATCCCGCTGCCGATCCCCAGCAACAACGCCGCCAGATAGAAAATAAAGCAACTATGCCCTGCCCATAAAAGTAAACTGCCCGCGATCATCATCGGAAAACCGATCCCAACAGGAACCATAGGCCCGATCCGGTCAAAGATCCGCCCGGAAAAGAACCGTGTCCCGATCATCCCGGCAGAATATACAAAAAAGAAAACAGCCGGATTCGCTCCTTCTATCTCTTTGCTGTAGATCGGCATATATGTCATATAGCAGCTGTTGGAAAAACAAAAGATCGCGCAAACGATGGAAAACGGGATGCTTGTTTTTTCCACCATCGCTTTCAAATTGATCCGCGTCCGCTGAGGACGATAGGCAGGAAACTTCATGAAACACAGAGAGATAAAGCTTACAAGACTCAGGATCATCGTTGTTATGAAAAGATAGGTACTGCCGGCAAAATTGATCAAACCCAGTCCCAGAGCCGGTCCCACCGCCATGGAAAGATTGGCGGCCATGCCGAAATAGGCGATCCCTTCTCCTCTCCGGGAAGGCGGAACGATATCCACCGAGATAGTCTGATTGCCGCTGCTGACAAAAGCCCAGGAAAGTCCATGCATAAAACGAACAACGCCTATTGTCAGCAAGGGCAGAGAAATACCCAGCAGCGTTTTTCCGTTCATCCAAGGAATAGAGGACAGCGCGTACATCCCGAAAATACAAGAGAAAACCAAGAACCCCGACATGAAAACATTCTTTCTGCCCCAGGAATCCAAAGCGTATCCGCAAAACGGTCTTAACAACACAGCCGCCAGTGCATAGGAAGACAGGATCAAACCGATCTGCCTCTTCTCTGCGTGAAGATAATCATCCAGATAAATCGGCAGCGTAGAGACCGTTGAATAAAAAGCGAAGAACATGATCAGCGACGCTGAACAAAAAAGGATATAATTGGGAGTCCAAAGTTTAGCTTCTGAATTCATCTAATAACAGAAGAATAAAATGATCGAATAGAAAGTAAGATTTCCCATTGTCTCCCTCTGTGGAAAAGGGAGACATCGAGACGGTTACTGTTTCCAGGGAGGATCGGACGGCAGACAGTTCGCGAACTCTTTCAGCAGAGCGTCTTCATAAGCGCCCTTGTAAGTTCCATTGAAAAAGCGGTCTAACCCTTCTTCCGCCAGTTTCTTCCAGTACTCGTCCTCACGTCCCGGAACGATCGGGAAAAACAATCCGTTGTTGGCTTTGATGGCTTTCAAATCGCCGGGGGAATCCCCCACCATCAGCATTTTTTCGGGCGCGTACCGTCCTTCCGTGATGCAGCGGATCTGTTCGCTTTTCTTTCCGACTTCCTGTCCCGCAGCATAACGGACATACTGATAGATCTGGTTTTCCGTCCATTCCCGTTTCAGGGCTTCTGTCGGAGTCTGGGAAACGATGAAAACATCCGCCTTGACGCGCGCGATATCCAAACTCTCTCTCACATAAGGGAATAAAGGAACGCCTTTCATGATCTCCTTCACGGCACGGTTCACATCCACAGACCAGTCCATAAACGGCTGAAAATCGGGATTCTTTGTGCGCTCGAATTCCGCCACTAAGGCCGCCGGTGTCAAAGGATTCGTCCGGGCAGCCCATTCTTCCAGAGCGTCAGTCGAAGGCAGATGGCATTTGCGCTTAATGACTTCCGGCCTCTCTCCCAGCAATTTCAGGGCACGTGTCACCGCCAGAAACCGATTGCTTCCTCTGGTTTGGGAATAGAGGTTCACAAACTCCCAGACTTCTCTGGCAAACTTACTGACAGACTGCAGTTTAAGTGCTTTGATAAACATCGGGCAGAAACACTCTTTGTGCTTCACCTCCATGCTGTCGAATACACAACCGTCTGAATCCACACCCACGAAAAACTCCGTCTGCGGTTCAAAACTTCTTAAAACTTGTCTGTAATCTGCCTGTTGGATTTCCATATCGGTTTCCTTCTCTCATGAAGAGCCTCCCTGCTCCTCAAAGAGTTAAACAATAACTCACTCTTGTTTCTCCTGCAAGCATAAGAACATGCCGGAGAACAGAAAAAACTAATCTTTCTTATCCAGATCTGCGCCGGGGAACAGTTCCCGGATGCGTTTGCGGATGCGCAAAGGTTCCTCCGGAGGATAACGGCGACGGTTGGCACCGCGTTCCACCGCGTCCAGCAGGGCCAGCCAGTCTTCCAGCGGCGGATTTTTGAGTTCCTCCCATTGCTCATAACGGCGATAGCGCCAGTAAAACAGCCAGCGGTCTCCTACATGGTGAGCATAGACCTGGATCTTCTCACCTTCCTCATTGATACGTTTCCAGCCGATCTCCGCTTTCATTGCAAATCAATATTCCTGATCCTCAGGCATATAAACAGAAGCGACCGCCATGGCGGCAATGCCTTCCCGGCGTCCCACGAATCCCATCGTCTCATTGGTCGTCGCTTTGATCCCCACCACTTCGGTCCTCACGTTCAACGCGTTAGCCACATGCTGCTTCATTTCCTTGCTATGGGG
>Ga0265298_10004731_pt1 | contig 17286 bp, 8 predicted proteins | sample AusTroGonzalo_MG_3_FD_193486 | JGI IMG/M metagenome (GOLD analysis project Ga0265298, IMG submission 193486) | Bovine rumen microbial communities from tropical cattle in Woodstock, Queensland, Australia - Gonzalo_01 | ecosystem: Host-associated > Mammals > Digestive system > Stomach > Rumen ... | reverse complement strand
CTGAACCTCAACTGCTTCTCGTGGGATCCCAACGAGAGCTTCCAGACCACCGAGAACGTCTCTGAGGGTACCAAGGCCGAGAGCTTGATGATTGCCGGTCTTTTCGTTGTCACGGGCAAGGACTATGTCGCCCTTTGTAAGAGAATTGGCAAGGACGATGAGGCAGAAAGAATGCAGAAAGCCGTCGATGCCATGATTGATGCCGTGAAGAAACACGGTTGGGACGGCGAGTGGTATCTTCGCGCTTACGACTTCTACGGCCGCAAGATTGGAAGTAACGAGTGCGACGAGGCCAAGATTTTCATCGAGTCGCAAGGCTGGTGCACGATGGCCGAGATAGGTGCCGAAGACGGCTTGGTTGCCAAGAGTCTCGACTCCTGCAAGAAGTACCTCGAGTGTGAGCACGGCATGGTACTCAACAATCCGGCCTTCTCCAAATATATTTACGAATACGGCGAGATTTCCTCTTACCCCGAGGGTTACAAGGAGAATGCCGGTATCTTCTGCCACAACAATCCCTGGGTCATTATCGGCGAGTGTCTGGCAGGGCGCGGCAACGATGCCTGGAGCCACTACGCCAAGATTCTGCCCTCGTACGTAGAAGAAAAGTACCAGACGCTGCATAAGGTAGAACCTTACGTGAACTGCCAGATGGTAGCTGGCAAGGACGCCTACAAGCCAGGCGAGGGCAAGAACTCCTGGCTCACGGGAACTGCTGCCTGGATGTGGTACACCGTCAGCCAGTTCATCCTGGGTATCAAGCCTCAGTACGACGGCCTGCTAATAGATCCCTGTCTGCCTGAGGTAGCCTGCGACTATACCGTATATCGCCGTTTCCGCGATGCGGAGTACGAAATCACCGTCCATCCCAACGGTAGCCAAAAGGGCGTGAAGAGCGTTGTGCTCGACGGGAAAACCGTCGAGAGCGGACTCGTGCCATACAGCCCCGGCAAGCACACCGTGGACGTCACGATGTAAAGCGGAATCTCGTGATAACGTGATAACGTAATAACGTAATAACGTGATAACGAAATAACGAAACCTCATAATAACGAAATAACGTAATAACGATTTAAAAAACAAACTATGTCAGCTTTAACAATCTGCATCGTCACGGTTTTCGTCATCGGCTATCTCTGCATAGCCCTGGAAAGCGTGACGCGCGTTAACAAGGCAGCCATTGCGCTGCTGATGTGTGTGGGCTGCTGGACATTACTGATGTTCGGTCCTGCCCAGTTCTATCCCGACATTGCCGCAGATGGCGTCATCCACCACATTGCCGAAGTCATTGAACACCACTTAGGTGACGCCGGCGGGACGCTGTTCTTCCTGATGGGCGCCATGACCATTGTCGAAATCGTCGACACCAACGGCGGTTTCAACTTCGTGCGCGACACCATGAAGACACGCTCGAAACGCAAACTGATGTGGCGTGTGGCCTTTATGACCTTCTTCCTCTCGGCCATCCTCGACAACCTCACCACCAGCATCGTCATGATCATGGTGCTGCGCAAACTGGTGCAGAGCCGAGGCGACCGCATGATCTATGCCGCACTGGTCATCATCTCGGCTAACTCCGGCGGTGCTTTCTCACCTATCGGCGACGTCACCACCATCATGCTATGGATTAAGGGCGTCATCACCACGCAGGGTGTCATCACCGAGATCTTCATCCCGTCGCTGGTATCGATGCTCATCCCAGCCTTCATCCTCAGCCTACAACTGAAAGGCAAGTTCGACAAGGAACAGAACCTGCCAAAGGCTGACATCAGCCAATTCACGAAGACACAGCGCGACATCATCTTCTGGCTCGGCGTGGGCGGACTCATCTTCGTGCCCATCTTCAAGACGCTGACCCACTTGCCGCCGTTCATGGGCATCCTGCTCGTTCTTGGCATTCTGTGGACCGTGACTGAAATCTTCCATTACAACACCAGCGAAGAGGACACCATGGCCAAGCGCGTCTCGGACATCATGACCAAGATAGACCTCTCGACCATCATGTTCTTCCTCGGCATCCTGATGGCTGTCGCCGTACTCCAGGAGGTCGGCGTACTGACCATGTTAGGCAAGACGCTGGACGCTACCTTCGAGGGCAACCATTATCTTGTGACGGGTATCATCGGCGTACTCAGTTCCATCGTCGACAATGTACCTCTGGTGGCTGGCTGTATGGGTATGTATCCTGTCCAGGCTGCTGGTGACCTGGCCGTCGACGGCATCTTCTGGCAGCTCTTGGCATACTGCGCCGGCGTGGGCGGCTCGCTGCTCATCATCGGTTCTGCTGCTGGCGTCGTCGTCATGGGCTTAGAGAAGATCACCTTCGGCTGGTATCTGAAGAAGATGACGTGGATCGTCTTTGTAGGCTACCTATCGGGTATTCTGGTCTATTGGTTAGAGAAGGCGCTGTTCTTCTAAGATGGCGTAGTTCTAAGAAGGCGCAGTTCTTCTAACAAACTAAACGAGCCGGGCTTTCGCTCGGCTCGTTCTATGTTTAATCCTTAAGGTCTTTCATCTCTCGGGGAATCCAGAACCAGAAGGTTGATCCAACACCCACGTCGCCCTTGACGCCAATCTTACCGCCACACTTCTCAACGATGGCCTGACAGATGGAAAGACCAAGTCCCGTGCCCTGCACGAAATCGTTAAGCTTGACGAAGCGTTTGAAGACGTCAGCCTGCTTTTCCTTGGGAATACCGGCACCTGTGTCTTCGCAGTAGAAGTAGAACCCATCAAGCTTTTTGGGATTTGTGGGAATCTCCCCGTCTTTTGAAGGCTTCGCCGACTTCTGGTAGCCCACACGGATATGTCCCTGCTCGGTGTACTTGACAGCATTGGTGACGAAGTTGGTAAGCAACTGCTGCAAACGTCCCTTGTCAAGAACGGCAGGACAAGAGTCATAGGGGTTGTCCTTCTGGAACTCCACATTTGGATTTTCCACACGCTGGGCAAGCGTCTGGCAGATGTCGTCGAAGACATGAGAGAGGTCGATGGCCTCAGCCTCGATAGCCAGCGACTGTCCCATGCTGGAAGCCTCCAGGATATCGTTGATGAGTCGGAGCAGCATGTCGCAGTTGTTTCGGATGATGCGGATAAACTCCTTGCGCTCCTCGCTGGTCTCCACCACCTGCAGCAGGTCGCTAAAGCCTACGATGGCATTGAGCGGTGTGCGAATCTCGTGCGTCATGTTGGCAAGGAAGGCGCTCTTCATGCGGCCTGAGTCGTCAGCACGCAACGTCTCGTCGCGTAACAGTTGCTGGGCCTTCATCAGGTCGGTAATGTTACGAACCAAACCGAAGTACTCCTTAACAGAGCCGTCCTTCTCGTGTACCGGCATACCGCTGATGGAATACCACGCATGTTGCTTGTTGACTGGAGTTTCCTGGAACTCATGAACGGCCGTGAAAGGCTTGCCCTGCATAACGGTTTCCTTCATGACTTGCATGGCGTCGTGGCGATTCTTCTCATCCATGCCGGCGAAATAAGTTTCAAGTGTCTCGGTGAATTCCGGTTCTCGGAGGCTACGTGAGAACTTGATGAGCTTCTCATTGATGTTGAAAGTCCACACATACATATCACTCTCTTCCAACAAATAGCGTAACTGCTCCTCATACCGTTGGTTCTCTTCAATGGCCGTACGCAGTTGGTGCTCATGGTCACGCTGCTCGATATACAGCTGACGTTCGTTTGTAACATCAAGACAGGTGGCGATATAGTATATCAGTTTATCCTCGTCATCGAAGATAGGCAGGATGCGAGTCTCAGTACACTTCTTAATGCCCAGTTCAGGATAGTCAAGGCTCATGCAGAAGTAGTAGGGCTCACGGCTATTGGGGTCGAAACCTGGCTTGATGCCCGGGTCGTCGAAAAGCGAGGTGTCGTAGAAGTATTGCTCACGCTCATCATCGAACTCACAGAGTTCACGCATCTTCTTGTTGACATCGATAAGCCGCCCGTTAGCATCATAGAACGACATGGGAATGAAGTTGGTCTCGAATATCTTGTGATACATTTCGCCTAACTGCTGGGTACGCTGCTCTTCCTCACGCTGGCGGGTAATGTCCTTGATGGTGTAATATAAGTAACGGGCCTTGCCACCTTCCATCTCTGCCAGACCGCTGCCATAATACCTATGCCAGGCAGGGGCTTCGGGAGTACCTTGGTTAAAAGAGAACCCCAAGTCGAAGTGGTCAATGGCAGCCGTTGCCAGCTTATAATTCAACTCGTGCAGGACAGGGGCTTCGTCAGGTTCCATGTGAGTCAGGAACACTTCTGGCGCCATGCCCTCGGCAGGCAACATGTCACCATAGCGGTTCTGTAGCATGTTGGTATGGAAGTCCCACACCAGCACATAGTACTCACCCATGTTCAGGGCCTGCTCCATCATCTGGTTGATTTCGTTACTTCGGTTGACGGCCGACCGGACACGCTGCGTAGTGACACGGCTCAGCAAGAAAGCCAGGAGGACAACGATGGCCAGTCCGACAATAATGAACAGCGCCACGGGTGATGCGTCGTCGTGGACACGTTCTGGATTGAACCAACGATCGTGAATCTTCTGAAGATCACCGGCCTGCTCCAGACGGGTGTATTCGTCGTCAATGATGTCGACTATATCCTTGTCGTAACCAATCAAGCGCAGTTCACTGTTAGGGATGTCAATATCATCGAGCGCTATACTGTCCAGTCCCAGCTCCTTGATTTTGTTTTTCAAAGGCAACTCTCCCCATATATAATAAGGATAGACACCATTACGCACACCCGTCAGTCCGTCTTTGGGCGAGGCAAACATGGTAGAGAATTCGATGTCTTTCAGCTCATTAACGACCAGTGAGGCATAGTCGTCCTTCTTGAGAACCAGCAGGTCACCTTCCTTCAAGTCCTTGAAACTACGTAGAGGGGGAGTATCAGAACGCCGAGCTACGCACAGGTTGTAGTAATTGACATACTTCTTGGTTGTGATGTACGGTCGACTCCTGTAGGAAAAAGCCACCGCATGAATGAGGTCGGCCTCATGCCTGTCAAACTTCTCAGTAGCCACACTCCACTCCAGCATGACATACTTATGGGGTATCTGCAACTTGTCAAATATCAGGTCGAGCACTTCGACGTTATAGCCCATCGGCGTACCGTTACTACTCATGAACTCGTAAGGTCTGAAGTCCCAGTCACAGACAATGGTCAACGGACGTTCATTGGTATAGCCATAGAAGTCGCGAGCCGACGCTGCAGAGGACATGAAAAGGCAGAGGAACAATATGATTATCTTCATGATGCTGTTGCTGTTTTACTCTCTTTGATACTGTTGTTCTTACTTTTTAACAAACTCGCTGCACTTGCAGGGGATGGTGACCCAAAGCACGGTGCCGTGACCTACCTCGGACTTGATGGTGATACGGCCGTTCATCTGCTCGACAATGTCGTGACAGATGCTCAATCCTAAGCCTGTGCCAGTGGAGCCAGTGGTGACGAAACGGTCGAAGATATGCTCCAACACATTTTCTGGAATGCCACATCCCGTATCCTGGAACGAGAGAGACAGGGCCTCACCCGTATAGGCGTAGCCCACACGGACATAGCCTTTCTTCGTGTTCTGGGCAGCATTGGCCACAATCTGGTTGATGACAATGCTGAGATTCGACTGATCAATATCCACCATCAGACGCTGGTAGGGATTGTCAACGATATAGTCAACTCCTGGCTGCTGGTAATCGGCCCACGCCGACTGACAGATAGCGTCGAAGCTCGCAGCGAAGTCAACCGTCTGCTGCTTGAATTCTATCATTTGGGCATCCAGTCGCGACAGGAACAGAATGTTGTTGATAAGTGCCAGCAGTTTGGTGGAGTTCTCCTTGATTTCGTTGATGAACAACGTCTCATCCTTATCCGAATGCTCGGAATCGAAAAGCTCCGCAAAGCCTACCACCGAACTCAACGGGGTACGGATTTCGTAGCTCATGTTGCGTAGGAAGGCCTGTTTCACCATCTCCACCTCCTGAGCTTTAGCTGTCTCTTGAGCTAACTGCTGCTCAGTTGCCTTGATTTCACTGATGTCACGTATCATGCCAAAATACTCCTCTACTTTACCGTCAGCTCCCAAGGTGGGAATGAACGACACATAGAGCGACAGCGGCATGCCACCCTTCAGACGGATGCAGGTAGTAACAGAAGACTTGACCGTTGTCGACTGGCAGTTGTCCATAGCATTGAGCAAACGAAGTAATACTCTTCTCGAGTCATTGGCCAGCAAGGCGAGAATACGGGTCTGGGTCAGACGGTACTGCACGTGGCCTATCTCGCTATAGACTGTCAGCAGGTGTGTTTCAGGAGAATACCTGACCATACGCACACCACCGTTCTTCATCACGTAGTCAATGTTGCGGATATAACTGCTGGTTTCCTCGTTGACACGCTCCAGCTCGGCACTGTTGGCTTTCTGACGGGCATGCGACTTAGCTACCTCGGTGACTTCACGACCTGTACCGAATACCGACAACAGTTTGCCATTGGCATCGCGCAGAGGAACCAACTGCAGTTCGTAGTATTTCTCGGGATTCCTCATGTAACGCTCTATCGAACGGCCGTCACCAGGACGGAAGAACTGCGTCAGGTAAATGAAGTCGATATTCTCCGGTGTGATGTCGTCCATGTCCAGCACATCCTGGATGGTGAGACCAGCCTTCAAGAGTTCATCCGGCGGACAATTGAAAGCCTGAGCGGCTTTATCGTTGATAGACGTCAGCACGCCGTGTTCATCGTAAGCCACCGTGTCAACCATAGCAGTATTGAAGATGGCCTGATAACGGAGCATCGAGTTCTTCACCTCCCGCTGGCGCTGTTTTTCAGCAGTAACATCACTCGTCGTACCCATGATCTCGACGGGAAGTCCATCCTTGTCACGTCGTAACACGGAAAGAGAAATGGTCAGCGAACGCCGGCTATTGTCTTCAGGCATCGTGGCCTCCACGTCAAGGGTTTGCTTTTCCACCTTTCTCTCCTTGATCTGTTGCAGCACTTCCATGATGCGCTGTCCATCGTCAGCATCGATGTTACTGAGGAAGTAGATGGGCGTCTGTTCACCAACCATGGGATTACCCTGCTCGTCAAACTTGGTAATGGTATTGGTGGCAACGTGATAAATCCAGGGGCGTACATGGCTGGTCTTAAGAATCAACGCCAGACGGTTGTTGACTGTACGCACGTTGCTTGTCATCCGCTTCTCGTAACGACGGTAGAAGAAATAGTAGATTAATATAACAATGGTCAGCAACACTAATGCGATGACCACCTGCCAAATCCATGCCGGAATGCCCGTATCCTTACGCTCAGGATAGAACCACTTGTTCTGGATGACTTGCAGCTGACCATTGGCACTCAGGAGGGAATAGACACTGTCCAACTGGTTTAGCAGTTGCTGGTTGTTCGACATGAACTTGTATTCGCCATGTGGAACGTTGATGGGCGTCAGCTCCAGGTCGTCAAACTGGAACTTGCGTATCAGCCACTTCAGCGACAGGGTGTTCCAGACAATCTGTGCATCATCTTTATGGTGGGCAAGCTGCACGGCCTCCTGCATGTCGTCGTAGGGAATGGCATTGGCACCCCAGCCACGCTTTTGCATGTAGTGGTGGCTGAAGCTGCCGCCATGAACAATGACGCGATGCTTGGACAGGTCTTCCAGTTTCTTGATAGAAGTAGGGGCATCCTTCTTGTGTATCACGCTGTGAGTAAACACCTGGATGACATTCTTACCATAATGGGCATAGTCGTCGTGGAAATGTGCATCCATACCGAACATCAAGTCTGAATGTCCGTTCTTCAGGTCTTCCAGTGCCTCTTTGGTAGGTTTCAGTTTGACGACGCAGGGGATGTCCAGTTCCTTGAGCAGAAGCTTCAGCAGGTCGATGTTATAGCCCACAGCCTCACCGTACTCATTAAGAAAGACATAGGGCCAGAGGTCCCAGGCGTCTTCATAGACCAATGGATGTTGTTCGGTGAAAACCCTCGTACTGTCGTTGGCGGCGCGCAGGGGCAAGGCATTGCCTGCTATGAGCAACAGGAGCAGTATGCCCAACTTCCTAGTCAGCGCGCCAAAGAATGGAATATTTTTTATTCTTGTCATGCGTTCTTCTTAACTTTCATTTCCTTGATTTCAGCGGGCACCCAGAACCAGAACGTGGAGCCTTGATCGACCTCGCTCTCGACACCTATCTCACCCTCACATTTCTCAATGATAGCCTTACAGATGGAAAGTCCTATACCTGTACCCTGAATGTAATCGTTCAACTTGACGAAGCGTTCGAAGATGCGCTCGCACTGGTCTTTCGGAATACCGCTTCCCGTATCCTCGCAATAGGCTTAGAAGCCTGACTTGCCGTGGCGTTCCTCAATACGATAGCCCAAACGGATGTGTCCTTGATGGGTGTATTTCACGGCATTCGTCACAAAGTTGGTGAGCACCTGGTCCATGCGGTCGTTGTCGCAATAGGTGACGCAACGCTCGTAGGGGTTGTCGACAATAAACTCCACGCCTGGCTCTTGGACACGCTGTGCCAGAGTCTGGCCGAGACTGTCGAAGTCTGGAACGATGTCCGACTCCACGGGCTTAATCTCCATATTGTTGGCATCGACGTTGGTCAGCACTAAGATGTCGTTGATGAGTCGGAGCAGCATGTCGCAGTTGTTATGGATCAGTCGGATAAGTTCACGCTTGTCGTCTGGCGACTCTACAAGCTGAAGAACGTCCGTGAAACCGACGATGGCATTCAGCGGCGTACGGATTTCGTGCGTCATATTGGCCAAGAACACCGACTTCAGACGACCAGCGTCGTTGGCTCGCTCCGTCTCCTGCTTCAGCTGTTCCTGCTTCTCCATCAGGTTATTGATGTTACGAATCAGTCCGAAGGCACCAGTCAGCTGTCCGTCCTCATCGTACATCGGAATGCTGTTCAGCTGTATCCACTTGGGATCGCCACCTTCGCCGAACACGGGTTTCATACGTCCCACATAGCTCATGGCCGTGGTATAGAATTGGGATGGATTAGCAAAGTGGGTCGCAATGCTTTCGCGGTCGTCCACGAAGTAGTCGGCCAGGTCGTGGAAGGAAATCTTAAGAATCTCTTCGCTCAATCCTTGATAGAAACTGATGGTATTATCCTTGAACGACGAACGCCAGACGCGCATCCGACAGGCCTCCATCATGTAGCGCAGCTCCTCCTCATAACGCTGTATCTCTTCGTTGGCCTTCTGTATCTGGGTGTCGTTGAGCTTGGCCTGTTGGTACATCTCGCGCTCCTCAGAGACATTACGGCTTGCAATAGCTATGTAAATCAGGTTACCCACGTCGTCGCGGATGGGGTGCAGACGGGTTTCCAGATAGTCGCAAATGTCGCGCTCAGGAACGACGCTCTGGTGGCAAATCCAAAGTTCCTCAAGATGGTCCTTGTCACAGCACTCATGGAATGGCGAAACATCAAAGAGGTTCGTATTCGAGAAGAAAGCATCGGCTTCTTCACTATCGAAGTGGCAAATCTCACGCATTATTTTGTTGGAGTTCAGCAGCCAGCCGTCAGGCGTATAGAACGACAGGCCAATGATGGAGTTCTCGAAGATCTGCTGATACTTATAAGCCAGTTCCTCTCCTTCCTGCTCTTCTTTCTTGAGTTCGCCTTCGTCCCAGAGGGTGCTGATAATGGCGGACAACTGTTTCGTATCGGCATCATACTCCGCCACACTGACATTATGCAGATAGTTCCACTTAGGCTCTCCCTTACCCATATTGGCATCCCAGCGATAGTAGAACTCATCGCGTGCCGTCTCGCCAGAAATCAGCTGACGGAAACGACCCAGTGTCTCTTCAAAGTCCTCTGGATGTACATACTTCTTCCACTCTTCTACGCTGATGCCAGGGTCAGGATAGAGGTGACCATAGAGGTTATAGATCATGCCGTCGCGCAGAACATAGTGGACAACGTCGTTCTGGGTGGTCTTGATAGCCTGTTCTATCATGTTGTAAGTCGCTTGGCTTTTGTTGCGACGGCGACGAATACGGAGGTAAATGAAGCGGTTCCTCACCAGCACAACGACAAAGACGACCAAAACGAGCAGTATCAGCACGCTGGTAAAGGCTCCGGGCATCTGGACACTTAACAGGAATGAGGTATTATATAATAGTATCATAAGAAACGCTTGTTTGGGGTTATTCTATCATTTCACGACGTAACTCGATGGACTTGGCCTCACAGGGGATGGTCACCCAGACTACCGAGCCCTTGCCCTTTTCCGACTGCAACTCTATCGTACCACCCATCAATTCAACCAGTGCCTTGACGATGGGCAGGTCAAGACCTGTTCCGCAAATTTCGTCATCACCAGTGCGGGCAAAGCGATCGAAGGCATGCTTCAACGACTCTGCATCGAGACCTTCTCCAGTATCTTCGGTGGTAATGGACAACGCACCATGACGATACTCGTACTTGGCACGGACATAGCCCTTCTCGATATACATGGCTGCACAGCGGCAGAGCATATTGATAACCTTGCCAAGCATCTCCTGATCAATATCGACTACAAGATGTTCGTAAGGATTGTCGATCATGGTCTTGACATTGGGATTTATATTACTCCAGCCTATCTGACAGTAGGAGTCAAACAGTATGGGGAAGTCGGTGTCCTGCCGTTTCACCTCTATCATATTGGCATCGAGGCGCGACAGATACAGGATGTCGTTGACCAGCTGCAACAGCGAATTGGAGTTGCGTTTGATTTCCTCGACAAAGACAGGTTCGTCGGCAGGGTCGTGTTCCGACTCAAAGAGTTCGGCAAAGCCTACTACCGTATTCAGCGGGGTACGAATCTCATAGCTCATGTTGGTCAGGAACGACTGCTTCAGCAACTCAGTCTCCTGAGCCTTCTTGGTTTCAACAGCCAGACGCTGTTCAGTTTCTACCATTTCCGTCACGTTACGGCACATGCCGAAATAACGTTCCACTTGTCCGTTCTCATCGTACAATGGCACCATGTTGAACATTAGCCAGATGGGGCGACGCTGCTTGTCGCGAATCTCGGTTTCAATGGTCAGTTCGAGTGGTCGGCTGGTGCGATGGTCCATACGGTTCAGGACACTGGAGACAGATCGGCGGAAAGGCGGTGTAGCCAAACGTATGCAACGCAGTTGCGAGAGTTGGAGCTGGGTCTTGTTGACGTTGTTAGAAAGTTCCAGGGTAAAGGTAGCCGGATTGTAATTGACCAGCCGAACATCGCTGACGCGCAGGACGTAGTTGATGTTCTCGATGTAGTCCCTGATATCCTGGGTTGCTTGTTTCAGTTTGAGAGCACTCAGCTGCTGACGATGGAACGACTCAACCATCTCGGTAATGTTTCGTCCCGCCATATAGACGCCAGTCAGTATGCCATTCTCGTCACGGATGGGGTTGATGGTTGACTCGTAATACATCTTACCACCCAACTTGAAGTCATCCAAATGATAGCGGTCATCGGAATAATCCACCCAGTCGACAATAGAAGTAGTACGGGTGTTCTGTAACTTGTCAAGTTCGATGTACTCAAACATCGGGTTATTCTGGATGACAAACTCACCAGTCATCACCATTTCACGGTTGGGGACATTGAAACTCTGGCAGGCCTTCTCGTTGATGTCGCGCAGGACGCCCTTGTTGTCGTAGTAAATCATATCGACCAGCGACGAGTTGAACACCGTATGGAAGCGCATCAACAGCTTTTCAACGTTCTCCTTCGCCATCAATTGGTTTGTCACGTCGCGCTGGAGGCCCAGGATGGCCTGGAAGCGGCCATATTTGTCGCGATGAGGAATTGAGAGATCGATGTCGAAGATGTGCTGGTTACCAAGTTCATCCTTAGCGCCCTTCACCCGTACTGACGACGAGTACTCCTTGCCGTCACACATATTGAAGATGCTGCTCTGAAGGACGTCAAAGTCGCTGCGGTCGAAGAACTGCGAGAACTCCACGGGATTGTACTCTGCACTATAGTGACCCTCCTCGGTGAGGATGATGTAATGACGGGTGTGGGGGATGTACTGCCACAGGCGGAGGTTTCCTGTCTGCAACACCAGGGCCAGACGGTTGTTCTGTATCTGTTCCTTCTTACGCTGTTCCTGTTCCCGGAAAATGTAGATGCGGTTGTAGAACAGCAATACGAATACGGAGATAAGCAGCAGTCCCACGCCGTATGCTATGAGATGGTCAGCATCAAAGACATGCTCCAAGGCCTCCTTTTGTGCATATAGCGATAGCGGTGCTATAAGAAAAAGGACTGACAGCAACATCCGGCTTGAGTAATTTTTAGCTCGGTTTTGGCTCATAATATCATAGGTCTGTTATTAGCAATAATAGGTTTGTAGGCTACAAAGATAGAGAAAAATACGACATTCTCCAAATTTTTTGCCTTTTTTTGAACTAAAACTGCAAAAATTCTTGCACATTCAAATTAAAACCACTATCTTTGTCCGAAGAAAACGTAAACTATAAAGAATATGATCGACGTAAAACAGACATTATCCTCAGCTGAGGAACGCATGGAAATGGCAGCATTGTTCCTGGAAGAAGAGCTGAACCGCATTCGTGCCGGACGTGCCAACGTAGCCATTCTGAGTGGTGTGAGAGTACTGTCTTATGGACAGAAAGTGCCTCTGAACCAAGTAGCCAACGTGTCAACCCCCGATGCCCGCACCATCGCCATCAAGCCTTGGGACCGCAAGCAGATCCGCGACATCGAGAAGGCCATCATGGACTCTGACGTGGGCATCACGCCGGAGAACAACGGTGAGGTGATCCGCCTGGCCATCCCCCAGCCCACCGAAGAGCGTCGCCGCGACTTGGTGAAGCAGTGTAACAAGATTGCCGAGAAGGCGAAGGTGGAGGTCCGCAACGTCCGCGCCGACATCAAGGACAAGTTGAAGAAGGCCATCAAGGACGGTCTCAGCGAGGACAACGAGAAGGACGCCGAGCTGGAGCTTCAGAAAATCCACGACAAGTTCATTAAGAAGTTGGACGAACTCATCGAAGCCAAGAACAAGGAAATCATGACAGTATAAGACTGCTTTCATTGCTCATTAAAGTTATGAAAGGTCTTGTCATTAAGAACACTGGCAGCTGGTACACCGTCTTGACGGACGATGGCCAGCTGCTTGATTGTAAAGTCAAGGGAAACTTCCGAATCAAAGGCATTCGGAGCACTAATCCTGTGGCTGTCGGCGACCGCGTCACAGTCATTACCCCTCCCTTGGGGAGGGGCCAGGGGTGTGCTTCCCCTCCCTTGGGGAGGGGCCAGGGGGGGGCCTGGATTACTGAGATTGAGGACCGTCGCAATTACATCATCCGCAAGAGCATCAACCTCTCGAAGCAGAGCCACATCATCGCCGCCAACGTTGACCAGGCCATGCTCATCGTGACCGTGGTCAAGCCAGAGACATCGACGACGTTCATCGACCGCTTCCTGGCTTCAGCCGAAGCCTACCGCGTTCCTGTCATCCTTATATTTAATAAGGTGGACTTGCTCTCCGATGACGAACGCCACTACCAGCAGATGATGATACAGCTCTACGAGACCATTGGCTACGAGTGCTTTGCCATCTCGGCAACGACTGGCGAAGGCGTGGAAGCCCTCCGCTCCAAACTGGAAGGAAAGATTACGCTGTTCAGCGGCAACAGCGGCGTAGGCAAATCGACGCTCATCAACCGTCTCGTGCCTGGTGTCAACCTCCGTACCGCCGACATTAGCGACGCCCACCAGACCGGCATGCACACCACCACCTTCTCAGAAATGATTCCCTTACCGCAAAGTAAAGAGAGTCCTCTGCCACAGAGTAATTACTCCCCTCCCTCGCAGGGAGGGGCTGGGGGTGGGTCCTGGCTCATCGACACGCCAGGCATCAAGGGCTTCGGCACCTTCGACATGGAGCGTGAAGAGCTGACGAGCTACTTCAAGGAAATCTTCGAGTTCTCCAAGCAATGTAAGTTCAGCGACTGCACCCACACCCACGAACCAGGCTGCGCCGTACTTCAGGCCGTCGAAGACCACTACATTGCCCAGAGCCGTTACCAGAGTTACCTCTCCATGCTCGAGGACAAGGACGAAAACAAATACCGCGAAGCCTATTAATGGTCGACACCCCTCCCTTTTGGGAGGGGCTGGGGGTAGGCTTATCCTAATGCGTAGCGTCAACTACTACCTTCCTACCATTGTAGATGTAGATGCCGCGCTGCTGCGGATAGCCGTTCAACTGCCTACCGTCTATCGTGAACCATTTATTATTTATTCTTTGTTCATTATTATTTAGCGAAGCGTTACTGATGCCAGTCGTCTCTAACAGGGCATTGACGGCGAGCGACTGACAGGAAGGTATAGCGAAACTATACTGCGCACCATCGACGGTCTGCTCAGTCGTCGTACCGTCTTCGTTCTTTTGAACCACCTTCCAGCCTTTCACGGGGTGCTGACCACCCGTAGCCTTCAGCGTTACCGTGCGGCCCATATAGAACTTGCCGTCGAAGAGCGGCTGGCTCAGCTGGATGTTGTTCATGGTGATGGTGACGCCATCGAGCTGGTCGGCCTCTACCTCTTTATTAACAGTCAGCGGCGTGGGCGTTCCGCGGCCATAGAACTGTGACACCTGCTGGTAGAAGTGGTCGGTTCGTTCAGCTACCCACTTGCGGGCGTTGTTCAGCTCATTCTCATAGTTGATCCAGCCATTCACGGCAGACTTATGATAAGGGAACTCTTCCTTGATCATCTCGTACATCGGATCCCAGATGGCTCTCGTGCCGCGCTCGTTCAGGAAGTCGCCCATATAGACTTCGGCGAGGTCAAGGAACTTACGGCAGATTTCCGTATTCTCCATCATGTTGCGGAACAGCACGGTGTACTCCGGCTTATTGCCCCAATTAGCACTTGAGTCGTAGTTGTTGTCGTAGAGCCAGGCAATGGTGTTATAGTCTGAGGCGTGGCCGTAGAGTCCCAGTCCGAAGTCGGTATCCTTGGCGATGAAGCGCCAGCGGCCGTCGTCGGTCCGTGGTCGCCACATCACGAAGTTGTTGCCAGGGAAGTCGCGGTTGCTGTAGTACAGGTTCATGATCATCAGATTCATAAACTCCGTGACGTCCATCCATTGCTCATACTCGGCTAATGTGTGACCCGTCTCGTTATAGAACGCCTTGAAGCGGTCATAGTTCTCCCAGTCGCCCTCCTTCAGCTCGTTCCAGTTCTCTATCATGTCCAGGTCTTCCAACTTATCGTAGTGGGTGTAGATATTGTCCTCGTTGGAACGTTCGCGGATGTTGAGCATGCCCTTATAGACACCGTTCTTGAAGACGATGGTGGGTCGCCAGGCCTGCCAGTCCAGGTCGCAGTGCTGGGCCATGGTGCGCTGGATAACGGCATCGCGCATATAGAGGTAGCTGAAGTCGTTGCCGCCATTGCGCAATATCAACGACTTGAACTCGGTGTCGCCAGGCCGCTGGTCTGGGAAGAACTCGTAGCTGAAGCGCTTCTCGCCAAAGCGCTTGTTAGCATAGATGGCCAGCGACTTCAGACTGGCGTCTCTGGTAGCACCGCCATGCACACGGACCTCGCCAAGTTGGTTGAGCTGGCTTTCGCTGTCCACCGTCTCGAAGTACTCGAAGTTGACGGGACGGCGCCAGTCGTTACGCAAGCCGTTGCCGTTGTTGGGCAGGATGCCGATTGCCGCATCGTCCCAATAACGCTGGTCCATCACCAACGAGATGACGGGCAGCGTCATGTCGCGACCTAAGAAGATGAACGACTGCGTGGTGCTGCGCGGCGAGAGGTAGCCTTCACAGAAAGCCTTGGCCCGCACCGTCGTCGTCTTATTTATAATAATAGGTGAAGTCGTGTATTCCGTACTGCTTGCCGTAGGCTCGCTGCCGTCCTTGGTATAGCGGATGACGGTACCTTCCGGCGTTCCTTCCGGCATCGACAGCACCAGTTTCAGACGGGCGCTGCTGGTCAACACCCTACCCTTCTCGCTGAACACGGGTTCGCCCAAGATGTTCTTCTTCGCACAAAGCGTTCCGCAGTTGGCAGCGCCAGGCGTCGGCTCATACTGGTAGCCCCAGGTATCGTCGGACTCGCTCTTGACGCCTAACGAGATGTTGGGTGCAGGCTGTTTCTCAATGTTCTCGCGCTTGTCATCCACCTCGCCGTTGAAGAACAGATAGACACTGCCGCCCTTGCCCGAGTCTAAGCGGAAGTCGGTATGCAGCTTTTCGCCCACCTTGTCGCAATAGACTACGACATACTGCCCTGGCTCAACCTTGACGGCAGGCAATTGCCAGGCCGAAGCGGCGTCACTCTCCAAACCGAGTTTGTATTTGCCTAAGCTGACTGCCGTCGTTCCGCTGTTATACAGTTCGACCCACGAGTCAGGGAAGTCGTTCAGGTCGTCCATCAGACAGTCAATGTTCGACTGCATCAGCTCGCTGATCTTCAGCTGCCCCTTCTGCTCGCCATAGTCAGGCAGTTTATTCTTGACCAAATAGACACGTTTGATGATAATGGTTGTCGCTTCGCTCGTCTGGAACGCCACCTGCGACACCTTCTTACGCTTGTCTGGCGACAGGTCAACATAGGCCGTCGTCGTACCAGCATTCATATAATGGGCGTCTGAGGGCTGGTCGTCAGGATAAATCACCAACGGCTGCACGGCGCAGGGCGACGGCGCTGCCAACTCGAAAACCACCTGTTCGTACTCCGACCAGTCCTTATTGCCTACCCTATACACCATACCGCCCCATTGCTTGCTCTTATAAGTCAAGGTACCGTCGGCGTTTAGGGTCACGCTCTCAGAGCTACCGCCCCAGCAATAATCAAACTTGTCCGTGATGTCAACCTTCAGTTCTTCCGAGATGGAAGCAGCTCTTACCGTTACTGTCAGCAACAGCCCCAAGGCAAGCAATAAAGTGTTAAGTCGCATAATATGAATAGTTTTTAGTTATTTACGATACTTTGTATTTCCTCAAAAACGCTTATCTCTCTATTTCGCCACAAAGATAAGGATTATTTCCCAATACTAAGCATTTATTTCGGATTTTATCTTTTTTTTACGCTTTTCCTTGGTATCGTAAAAAATTTCAGTTTCTCGATTTTGCCTCCATCCTCCACCTTTTAGGGTAACTGGCTCTCAACAAAGACGTTACGGGTGGAGGATGATTGGTGGAAGATGGAGGATAATGATCAAAATCAACGTTTTTTGCGCTTTACGAGATACGCATTACCGTATTTCTTCTC
>Ga0265298_10004730_pt1 | contig 17286 bp, 10 predicted proteins | sample AusTroGonzalo_MG_3_FD_193486 | JGI IMG/M metagenome (GOLD analysis project Ga0265298, IMG submission 193486) | Bovine rumen microbial communities from tropical cattle in Woodstock, Queensland, Australia - Gonzalo_01 | ecosystem: Host-associated > Mammals > Digestive system > Stomach > Rumen ... | reverse complement strand
GCTGCGAGGTCGCTGTCTGTCCCAAGCCTGCGAGTGAAGAAGCCCTGCAACCGTCGGGCATGACGGTTGTAGAGCTCCTCGAAGGCACGGTCGCTGCCACGTGCCGCCCGTTGCATCAGCTGTTCGTCGGACTGTGCCGACAGTCTTATTGGTATCAGCATGATGTCCGTAGTTATTTAGTCACCAACTGCTGCAGGATGTCCTGCTTCCGTTCTTCTTCGAGCGATGTGTTGGTGACGCCACTCACCAGCAGTTTCATAAGCCAGTCATAGCGTTTCCTGTCATGCTTGGCATAGTAAGGCAGCAGGTCGGCCAGCAGAACGGCATAATTGGCGGAGAGGCGCTGACCAGCCGTCCATTCTGGGCGGAACGACACGAGCAGATACTCCAGCATATAGCGCTCTTCGACGTTGCGGCGCTTCACGGCGAGATTGTCGTAGGGCTTCTTCGAGTACTTCAGCAGCAGCCCCTCGTTATAGAGGTTCTGTTTCCACGGCTCCATCGTCTCCGAGGGCGTGGTGGTCGAGAAATAGACCTTGCTGCCGTACTTGTCGATAATAGCCTGCAGCAGGGCATGTTCGTTGTTGTCGTAGTCCTCAGCGCTGGTTGGTTCCTTCAGCGTAGGCAACGTGACGTTCAGCCTGCGGAACAGCCACTCGCGATACTCCTTCACAGCCAGGAACGAGGCGCAGACAACAATCTTGTCCTTGTGCAGACCCATACCCTCCTGGATGAGCCACTTCGGAATGATGGCGGCATCGCCATTGGCAATGTAGATGCAGCCTTCCTCCATACCTGCCAGTTCGTTATAACTATAGCGCAACACTGCCTCAGAGTATATGCCACTCTCGAAATAGCGTTTGGCTATTTGTGCCATGCGGGCCTCATATCCCTTCATTGCCAGGTAGCACACCCATTGGTCGTAGTCGAAGAACTGCATCTCGTCGGGTAACTTAGCCAGTGCTGCTTCGGCATATTTGTCACCATCGGTCTCACCTTTGCTATGACCGCTGACAACGGCACGGTAGGCACAGAAATTATAGGTGTAGGAATCGGGAATGGCCTGCTTCATGTCGGTAATTACCTGACGTACGATGCTGTCGGTATTGCTACCCCACCAGCCCATATAGTGGGCAGCGTGGTAGTAGTTCAGCCATGCCGTCTCGTTCTGCGGATTCTTTTTTGTCTCTGCTTCCCACGCCTCCTTCTGTCCGACGTACCACACGAAATCTTTCTCTGTCACGATAGGACTTTCCACTCGTACAGCCTTTGTTTGTGCCATGACGCCAATGCCCTGTACGGCCAGCGCGGCGATTAGCAATAGTCTTTTCATTCCTTTTGTTTTCTTTTAATGATTAAACGATGTTGTTTGTCTTTTATTACTGCATACACAGAAAAAAGGAAATCGTTCACGGAAAGTGGACTTTTTCACAAAAATTGTGTACCTTTGCACGCAAAACATACAAGATTCCCTTAGCAATGACAAACGAAGAGATTGATGAGAGAGTAGCCCGTGCCGTTGACTATTTCATGCAGGGCTATGGTTGCTGCCAGAGTGTGGTGGCGGCTTTTTCCGACCTTTACGGGCTGGACGAGACGATGGCGAAGCGCATTGCTGCAGGCTTTGGCGGCGGTGTGGGGCGCATGCGCATGATGTGTGGCGCCGTGTCAGGCATCGTCATGCTCGTGGGCCTGGACTGCGGACAGACGGAGGGTTCCGACCGCGAAGGAAAATCGGCCTGCTACAAGGTGGTGCAGGAGCTGCTGGAGAAATCGCGCCAGGAGAACGGCAGTCTTATCTGTGCCGAGATTCTGGGCATCAAAGGCTATGAGAAAGCACAGTCGAGCTATGTCGCCTCAGCACGTACGGCCGAGTACTACAAGACGCGCCCTTGCGCTGCTAAGGTGGAGAGTGCAGCAAGGATCTTTGCGGAATATCTGAAAGGAAAACAAAAGAATAATGAAATCGGCAGATCGTAAATTGAAATGGCAGTAGTGATGTTTACATTGTTTGCCCTCGTCGTGGTGGGTTACGTAGCCGGGAAGCTCGGTTACCTGGGCGGTGACTTCGACCGCCAGCTGTCGCGACTGGTCATCAACATCACCTGTCCGGCACTCATCCTGTCGTCGGCCATGACGGGCGAACTGCCTGACCGTCAGTTTATCCTGCCCCTGCTGCTCATCAGCACCCTGACCTATATTGTGCTCACTGCCGTCGCCTTCTTCCTGCCGCGTTACCTGACAAAGCGCCGTGAAGACGAGGGGGCCATAGGCTTTGCCCTGATGTTCGGCAACGTAGGCTTCATGGGCTATCCCGTCGTCGCCTCCATCTTCGGCCACGAGGCCGTGTTCTATGCCGCCGTACTGAACGTCGTCAATACGTTTGCCGTCTTCACCGTCGGCACGGTGCTGATAACAGGAAAGAACGAGGTCGAAGGTAACCGTTTTGAGAAGAAAGTGCTCTACTCGACACCCATGCTGGCAGCCTACCTGACGATGCTCATCGTCGCCCTGCGCATCGACAATATCCCGCAGTTCGTCAGTCAGCCACTGACCATGCTTGGCAACATCACCGTGCCGGCTGCCTTGCTCATCATCGGCTCGTCGATGTCGCAGCTGTCGCTGCGCTCGCTGATGGGCAACAGCACTGTTTACATGACCACGACCCTGCGACTGGCTGTTCTGCCGCTTGCCGTCCATTACCTGATGACGGCGCTGGGCTTCTCGCCCTTCGTCGTGAATATCAACACGGTAGTTATCGCCATGCCCGTGGCCACCTACGGCACTATCCTCTGTCTGAAATACGAGAAGGACACGACAATGATAACGGAGGTAACGTTCATCACCACCCTGCTGTCGATGCTCACCATCCCGCTGCTGGTAACGTTCTTCTTATAGGTCGTTAAGCACCTGCTCAACCACCTTGGGGAAATACTCCATCTCCAACTGATGCTCTTTCTCTGCAATGTCGTCAATGGTATCGTCAGGCGACAAAGCCACCTTGTACTGCGCAATAATCTCGCCGGCATCGCAGACAGGTGTCACCCAATGGACAGTCATGCCCGTCTCCGTCTCGCCAGCCGCCTTCACAGCCTCGTGCACGTGATGTCCCCACATACCCTTGCCGCCATACTTAGGCAGCAGCGCAGGATGCAGATTGACCATACGGCGCGGATAAACATCAATGAGAAAATTGGGAATAAGAGGCAGGAAGCCAGCCAGGACAATGAAGTGGATGTCGTACTCACGGAGCAGCGGCAGCACCACCGTCTCGTCGTTCAGCTCGGACTTGGTGACAACGGCCGTCGGCACGCCCAAGTTCTTGGCACGCACCAAGGCGTAAGCATCCGGTTTGTTACTTACCACGAGGGCACAGTTGACGCGGTCAGAACCGCTGAAATAGTGAATCAGATTCTCGCAGTTCGAGCCACTGCCTGAGACAAAAATGGCAATGTTTACTTTCTCCATAATCGACTGCAAAGGTAACTCTTTTTCAGAAAACCTCCAAACAATTAAATCTTTTTCTTATCTTTGCGTCATTTGTGAAGCGTCTCAAGCAGGATTTCAATGAGACGGGGAACGGCATAGTTGTCGATGTCGGCTTCGGGAATCCAGAAATAATCGGGGGGAAGCACGGGTTTCTCTCCGATTTCTAACAGATAGAAGTCGGCATAGAGGACGCGGTGGGTGAGGACGTGTTTGACTTGCTTTGCAAGTAATTGACAATTGATAATTGATAATTGACAATTATTCTGCGCAGCCCAATTTTCAACTGTCCATTGTTCATCTTCAATTAACAAAGGCTCATAGAGTCCCTGCCAAATGTCGCCAGAGGGGCGACGGTGAATAGCGACCATACCTTGACACCTTATATATACGTAGGTGAGGCGACGTTCTTTCACCTTCAGCGTTTTCTGTTTGACGGGCAGTTCTGCGACGCGACCTTCACGGAAGGCGGTGCAGGTGTCCTGCAATGGACATTGTTGACAATTGGGCGATGACGGCGTACACTGAATGGCACCGAAGTCCATGATGGATTGGTTGTAGAGACCCGCCCCCTGCCCTTCCCTATCAAGGGAGGGGAGTAAAGACTGTGCCAGCGCCTGGAACTCTTTCTTGCCCTGAGTGGTATTGATGGGCGTCGAGATGCCATAGTAACGGCTGAGCACACGATAGACATTCCCGTCGACGACGGCAGCGGGCAGTCCGAAGGCAATGCTCCCAATGGCGGCAGCGGTGTAGTCACCCACACCCTTCAGCTTTTTGATATCGTCGAGTGTGTCTGGGAAATGTCCCAAGGCCACTATCTGCTGAGCTGCTGTGTGCAGGTTGCGTGCGCGGCTGTAGTAGCCTAGCCCCTGCCACTCGCGCAGCACCTCATCCTCCGAAGCGTCGGCCAGCGCCTCAACCGTCGGCCAGCGACGCATGAAGCGCTCCCAGTACTCCCAGCCCTGCTTGACTTGCGTCTGTTGCAGGATAATCTCCGAGAGCCAGATGGCGTACGGGTCCTTCGTGCCACGCCACGGCAACTCCCGTCCGTTCTCGCGGAACCAGTTGAGGAGGATGTGTGAAAAGCTCATAGTTTCCCCTGCTCTCCAAGATAAGAATCCTTGAATCCAAGGAAGTAGAGGACGCCGTCGAGGCCGATGGTGTTGATGCTCTGCTTGGCATTAGCCACCACACGGGGCTTGGCGTGGAAGGCGATGCCCAGTCCGGCCTCCGAGATCATCGGCAGGTCGTTGGCACCGTCGCCGACGGCGATGGTCTGCGCCAGATTCACCTTCTCCACCTGTGCAATGAGCTTCAGGAGCTCGGCCTTGCGCTGTCCGTCAACAATCTCGCCGACATAGCGGCCTGTCAGTTTGCCGTCGTCGCCTATCTCCAGCTCATTGGCATAGACATAGTCGATGCCGTAGCGGCGCTGCAGGTACTCGCCAAAGTAGGTAAAACCACCCGAGAGGATGGCAATCTTGTAGCCACAGCGCTTCAAGATGGTCATCAAACGTTCAACGCCCTCGGTAATGGGCAGATGCTCGGCAATATCCTGCATCACGCTGACGTCGAGACCTTTCAGCAGGGCCACACGACGGGTGAAGCTCTCCTTGAATTCTATCTCGCCACGCATGGCACTCTCAGTAATGGCCCTCACTTCTGCACCCACACCGTTGCGCTCGGCCAGCTCGTCGATGCACTCCGTCTGGATGAGCGTCGAGTCCATGTCGAAGCAGATGAGACGGCGCATGCGGCGGAACATATCATCTTTCTGAAACGAGAAGTCTATCTCCATCTCCTGCGACAGCTTCATCAGCCGCCGCTGCATCTCCTGACGGTCCTGCGGCTCGCCGCGCAGCGAGAACTCAATGCAGGCACGGACGTGCTTGGCGGGGTTCTTGATGCTCTTACGTCCCGTCAGTCGGACGATGCCGTCGATGTTGAAGCCCTGTTCGGCAATGATGCGCGTGGCACCCTCTATCTGCCGCGCCTCCAGCTGACGGCCCATGACCATCAGGATGTAGCGGTTCTTGCCCTGATGGCTCACCCAGTCCTCGTACTCATCGTCGGTAATGGGCGAGAAGCCGATGTTCACGTTCAGCTCCGTGGCCTTGAACAGCAGTTCCTTCATCACCTGTCCGGAATGTATCTCGTCCATGCGAATAAGAATGCCTAACGACAGCGTCGAGTGGATGTCTGCCTGTCCGATGTCCAGTATCTGCGCATCATACTTCGCCAAAATACCCATCACCGAGGCCGTCAAGCCCGGACGGTCCTGTCCCGTGATGCGCACCAGTATCTGTTCTGCCTTGTTTCCTGTCTGTTCCATACGTACGTTGCTTTTGGTTTACAAAGGTACGAAAAAGCGAGTGAAAAACCAAAACATTTTGAGTTTTTCCGAGCGGAGTACCTTCGAGACAAGTCTCAGAGGTACGAAAAAGCGGCGAGACCACAAAGGGTTCCGCCGCTTTTTTTATTTCATTATTTACCTTACACTAGATGGCTGATGAGGTCCTCACGGTCACCGGGCAGCATGTCGACGACAGGAATCTCAATCATCGTGTAGCAGCCGGGCTCGAGACGCATGGAGGCACGGGCAACGTTGACGAGCACCTGACCGGTGAGGGCAGGGTTGTTGATGCTCATATTGAACTCCAGACGCTGGTTCTGTGTCTTACCGCTGACGCCCTTGCGGACGAGGTTCACGCCGTGACCCATATCGCGTACGTCGTCGACGCTCTCCACCTGGAAGACGTGCGTCTCGTCGTTGGCAAAGTAGGGATCGGCCTTGATGGCAGCCGTGACGTCTTCCAGCTTGGCTCCGTCCTCAAGCTCCACATAGACCATGCGGCGATGGATGCCCTCGCCGAGGGGAATGGTCATCGACAGGGCGTTCTTGACACCAGCCTTCGAGCGTACGCAGACGCTGTGGCCCATTGACATGCCAGGACCGAAGTTGGTGTAGCTCAAGCCCTTCGGAGCGAGGCTCTGCATGAGTGTGCGGACGATGGAGTCCGAACCCGGGTCCCATCCGGCAGCAATGACGCTGACGGTCTTCGTGTCCTTATTGATGGGCATCAGTGCCTTGCGGTAGTCGAGGATAGAGGTGTGGATGTCGAACGAGTCGACGGTATTGATGCCGAGGGGCAGTATCTGCTTGGCATACTCCTCGCACGAACGGGTGGGCGTAGCCAGGATGGCGACGTCGACATCCTTCAGTTCGCGGATGTCCTTCACCACCTCATAGGATGCCAGTTCTGCGGGCTTGTCCTGAGCGCCGTTGCGGCGCACGATGCCAGCCACTTCGAAGTCGGGTGCCGTCTCCAGAGCCTGGAGCGCATACTTACCAATGTTGCCGTAACCAACGACGGCTGCTCTGATTTTTTTCATTATATTCTTACGTTTTGTTGATTATTTCTCGCAATTCGGCTGCAAAAGTACACAAAAAGAATGAAACGGGCAACAAATTGAAAGAAAAATATCTTCATTTCGCCATCAACTTACAATCTGTAACATCTAATACACAATAAAACGCCCTGCTGCCACGTTATACATTACGTATATATACAGAACGACACTTATGATTGAATACATTAAAGGCGAGCTCACCGAGCTAACGCCGGCTATGGCTACGGTTGAGGCAGCAGGTGTGGGCTACGGTCTGAACATCTCGCTCAGTACCTACAGCGCCATACAGGGTAAAAAGGAGGTCAAGCTCTATGTCTACGAGGCCATCCGCGAAGACGCCCACGTGCTCTACGGATTCTTTAATAGAAAGGAACGCGAGATGTTCTGTCTGCTCATCACCGTCAGCGGCGTCGGCGCCAACACGGCCCGCATGATGCTCTCTGGCATGGGCGTCACAGAACTCTGCAACGCCATCTCGACGGGCAACGCCCGCCTCATTCAGAACATCAAGGGCATCGGCAAGATGACTGCCCAGCGCATTATTGTCGACCTGCGCGACAAGATTGTGGCCCTGGGTATTGCCGACGAGATTCCTGCCGGCGGTTCCGTGGCTGCGCCCGTCAACAATGCCGTGCGCGACGAGGCCGTTGCTGCCCTCACCATGCTGGGCTTCTCGCCTGCACCCACGCAGAAGGTTGTCGTCCAGATTCTGCAGGAGCAGCCCACCCTGCCCGTTGAGCAGGTGGTAAAACTGGCATTGAAACAGATAAAATAGTTGAAACGGCTCACGTACATATTAATAGTTCTGCTAAGTGTAACGGCACTGGCGTTACCTCCGCAGGATGACAAGACACAGCAGAAGAAGCCTGTGCCGAAGGCGCAGCCGCAGATGCAGGTCGAGGACGAGACGATTCCCGACTCGCTGCTGCATGCCCGCTGGCGCATCCAGCGGACGGCACCGATGGAGGTGGGCGACCTCGACTCGGCCGCCATCGACCTTCGCATGCCCGACAATATCCGTCAGCAGGCGGAGTACGTGGACTCGCTGGGACTCTACTTCATCGGCTCGAAGCTGGGCGATTCCTACCTGAACGCGCCTATCCTGATGACGCCCGAGGAGTATATGCTGTGGACGGAGCGCCGACAGCGTGAGCTCTTCTTCCGCAAGAAGAACGACGAGGCCTACAAGACGCAGGACAAGGACAAGTTCACGTTCACAGACATGCACTTCGACCTGGGACCGGCAGAGAAAATCTTCGGACCAGGCGGCGTGCGCATCAAGACGCAGGGAACGGCCGAGCTGAAGATGGGCGCCACGATGAAGAACATCGACAACCCCTCGCTGCCCATCCGCAACCGCAAGACGACGGCCTTCGACTTCGATGAGAAGGTGAATCTGAACGTCAACGGCAAGGTGGGCGACAAGGTGAACATGAACCTGAACTACAACACGGACGCCACCTTCGACTTCGACACGAAGAACCTGAAGCTGCGCTACGAGGGCAAGGAGGACGAGATTATCAAGCTGGTGGAGGCCGGCAACGTAACGTTCCCGTCGAGCAACTCGCTCGTCAAGGGTGCCTCGAGCCTCTTCGGCGTGCGTACCGACATGCAGTTCGGCAAGCTGAAGCTGCAGACGGTGGTGTCGCAGAAGAAGTCGACCACGAAGAGCGTGTCGTCGCAGGGCGGCACGCAGACGACGGCCTACGAGATTGATGCCGCCGACTACGAGGAAAACCGCCACTTCTTCCTGTCGCAGTTCTTCCGCCAGCAGTATGACAAGGCCATGTCGACGCTGCCCAACCTGACAACGGGTGTCAAGATCAACCGCGTGGAGGTGTGGGTAACGAACAAGACGGGAACGACGAGCAACACGCGCAACATCGTGGCCTTCACCGACTTGGGCGAGAACAGCCGCATCAGTAACCCCGTATGGAGCACGACGGGACAGCCCGTGCCGTCGAACCTCGCCAACACGCTCTACCCCACCCTCATCCAGCAGATTGACTCCGCCCAGCGCAACATCGACCAGATAACGAGTGCCCTCGAGGCCATTCCCCAAATGAAGGGCGGCAGCGACTACGAGAAACTGTCGTCGGCACGCCTACTGACGTCGTCGGAATACACCGTCAACACGGCCCTCGGCACCATCTCGCTGAAGACCGGCCTGCAGACCGACCAGGTGCTGGCCGTCGCCTTCGAGTACACCTACGGTGGACAGACATTCCAGGTGGGCGAGTTCGCCAGCGACCGCACGAACATCAACCAGACACTCTTCGTCAAGGCGCTGAAGAACACGTCGAACAACCCTGCACAAGGCAACTGGGACCTGATGATGAAGAACGTCTACTATCTGGCCAGCAGCGTGCAGAAGGAGAAGTTCCGCATGGACATCAAGTACCAAAGCGATACAGCCGGCGTCTACTTGACCTACCTGCCCGAGGAGGCCATCAAGAGCCGTACGCTGCTGAAGCTGATGGGACTGGACCGTCTAGATGCCAACATGAAGGCGCACCCCAACGGACAGTTCGACTTCGTCGAAGGCTACACCATGCAGAACGGCCGCGTCTTCCTGCCGTCGGCAGAGCCCTTCGGCGACTACCTGCGCCGCCAATTAGAGGCTGCCGGACTGGGCAGCGTGGCCGACAAGTACGTGTTCGACGAGCTCTACGACTCGACGAAGACCATTGCCAAGCAAACCGCCGAGAAGGACAAGTTCCTGCTCATGGGACAATATAAGGGTACGAGCGCCAACGTCATCTCGCTGGGCGCCTACAACGTACCGCAGGGCTCCGTCGTCGTCACCGCCGGCGGTGTCACCCTGCAGGAGGGCTCCGACTACAGTGTTGACTACTCGGCCGGCGAGGTGACCATCCTGAACCAGAGCATCATCGATGCCGGCACAAACGTCAACGTCTCGCTGGAGTCGAACAGCGACTACGGCATGCAGCGCAAGACGATGTTCGGCATCAACTGGGAGTACGACTTCACGAAGAACCTGACGCTCGGCGGCACCCTGCAGCACATCAACGAGCAGGCGCTGACGTCGAAGGTGGCCATGGGCGAGGAACCGCTGAACAACACGCTGTGGGGCCTCAGCCTGAACTGGAAGCAGGAGTCGCAGTGGCTCACCAACATGCTCGACAAGATTCCGCTGCTGCACGTCACGCAGCCCTCACAGATACAGTTCACGGGCGAGTTTGCCCAGCTCATAGCCGGACAGGCCAGCGGCACGCAGGACAACGCCTCCTATCTGGACGACTTCGAGAACACGAAGAACCTCATTCCCGTAGGCGACCCGAAGTCGTGGGTGCTCTCGAGTGTGCCCACGATGATGCCGGGCTACAACGACAAGACCGACGTCACCAGCGGCTACGACCGCGCACTGCTGGCGTGGTACACCGTCGACCCCATCTTCACCCGCCGCTCGTCGAGCCTGACGCCCAGCCACATCAAGAGCGACCTGAACCAGCTGAGCGACCACCGCGTCCGCGAAATCTACGTCAAGGAGCTGTACCCCAACCGCGACCAGTCAACCTACAACGGTGCCGTGTCGACGCTGCCCGTGCTGAATCTGGCCTACTATCCCCAGGAGCGCGGTCCCTACAACCTGACGACGCAGTTCAATGCCGACGGCACGCTGCAGAGTCCCGCCACGAAGTGGGGCGGCATGATGCGCAAGCTGGAGACCACCGACTTCGAACAGGCCAACATCGAGTACGTGGAGTTCTGGCTCCTCGACCCCTTCATCTATCAGCGTCAGGCAGGCACCGCCTCGCAGTACTCCGGCGACCTCTACATCAACCTCGGCGAGGTCTCTGAGGACGTGCTGCGCGACGGCAAGAAGTTCTACGAGAGTGGCATGCCCGTCGACGGTTCCCAGGCTTTCAGCTACACCCAGTGGGGCAAGATTCCCGAGCAGGCCTCGCAGACCTACGCCTTTGCCACCACGTCGGGCAGCCGCAGCAAGCAGGATGTCGGCCTGAACGGTCTGACCGACGAGGAAGAGCAAACCTACACCGCTTACAAGGAGTGGCTCGACGCCGTCAGCACCGTCGTCCAGAACGACAGCCTCATCCAGGCGTGGCGCCAGGACCCTGCCGGCGACGACTACCACTACTACCGCGGCTCCGACTTCGACAACGCACGTACCTCCATCTTAGACCGCTACAAGCGCATCAACAACCCGCAGGGCAACTCGCCCGACACCGACCAGCGCACGGAGTCGTACGACACCAGCTACAAGACCGGCCCCGACGTCGAGGACATCAACCAGGACTACACGCTGAACGAGTATGAACGCTACTACCAGTACCGCGTCCACATCAGCGACGACGAGCTACAGGCCTACAACCGCGGCGTGAAGAGTGCCGACTCCTACATCGTGGACCACCGCGACTACACGCCGAAACTGCGCAACGGCGACTCCATCACCGTGCGCTGGTACCAGTTCCGCATACCGCTGGCCGAGTGCAAGGACAAGGTGGGCAGCATCAACGACTTCACCTCCATCCGCTTCATGCGCATGTTCCTCACAGGCTTCGAGAAGCCCATCGTGCTGCGTTTCGGAAGCCTCGACCTGGTGCGCGGCGAGTGGCGACAGTACAAGCAGAGCCTGCTGACGGCCGTCGGCGCCGAGACGGGCACCATGGAGATGAGCGCCGTGAATGTCGAGGAGAACACCGACCGCCAGCCCGTGGCCTACACCCTGCCGCCAGGCATCAGCCGCGCCACCGACCCCTCGCAGCCGCAGCTCGTCGAGAACAACGAGCAGTCGCTCTGCCTGACGGTGAAGAACCTGTCGCAGGGCGAGTCGAAGGCCGTCTATAAGAACACCAACCTCGACCTGCGCCAGTACAAACGCCTGCAAATGTTCGTACACGCTAACCACCTGCTGCCTAACACCACCAACCTCGAGGACAACCAGCTGGCCGTCTTCATCCGCCTGGGCTCCGACTACAAGAGCAACTACTACGAATACGAGATACCGCTGAAACTGACACCCGAGGGCCACTACTCGTGGAACGTCCTGAGCGACCGCCCCAAGGTGTGGCCGCAGGAGAACATGCTCGACATCAGCCTCGACCTGCTGACGAAGCTGAAGAAGGCCCGCAACAAGGCGAAGGCCAACGGCGCCGCCTCCTACAGCCAGCTCTACAGCGACTACGACCCTGACCGTCCCAACAACAAGATTTCGGTCATGGGTAATCCGTCGCTGGGCGAGGTGAAGACGATGATTATCGGTGTGCGCAACCTCAGCAGCGGCCAGAAGTCGGGCGAGGTGTGGGTCAACGAACTGCGACTGCGCGAGTACAACAACGAGGGCGGCTGGGCTGCCAGCGGTGCCATGAACGTGCAACTCAGCGACTTCGGCACGCTGAACATGACGGGCCGCTACGTCACCGACGGCTTCGGCGGACTGGAGGAGAGCGTGCTCCAGCGCTCCAAGGAGACGCAGAAGCAGTACAGCGTGACCGGCAACTTCGAGCTAGGCAAGTTCTTCCCCGAGAAGGCCAAGGTCAGCGCACCGCTCTACTACTCCATCACAAAGGAGGAGATCAGTCCGAAGTACAACCCGCTCGACACCGACATGGACCTCGACGACGCACTGGAGGCCATGGACAAGCACGAGCGCGACTCCGTGGAGTCGATAGCCGTGACCAAGCACACCACGCGCAACTTCTCCATCTCCAACGCCCGCGTGGGCATCAAGACGAAGCGTCACCCCATGCCCTACGACCCCGCCAACTTCTCGTTCACCTACAGCCACTCGCACCGCAACACTACGGGCGAGACCACCGTCTATGAGAACGACGACCAGTGGCGCGGTGCCCTCAACTACACCTACTCGCCCGTCTATAAGGCGTGGGAGCCATGGAAGAACTCGAAGAGCAAGTCCAAGTGGATGCAGCTGCCCAAGGCCATTGGCCTAAATTACCTGCCGCAGACCGTCTCCTTCAACATGGAGGTGCAGCGCTCGTACTACGAGCTGCAGGAGCGCGACCTGGAGAACACCGAGAACCCCAACCTGCCGATCAGCTTCTCTGAGCAGTTCCTTTGGAACCGCGACTTCCAGCTGCGCTGGGACCTGACGAAGAACCTCCACATGAACTTCCAGTCGGCCACGCACGCCGAGATTGAGGAGCCCTACACACCCATCAACAAGGCCCTCTACCCCGAACAGTACACAGCGTGGAAGGACTCCGTGAAGCAGAGCATCCGCAACCTCGGCACGCCGCTCGACTACCAGCAGTCGTTCCAGGCCAGTTACCAGCTGCCGCTGAACAAGCTGCCCATCTTCGACTGGCTCAACAGCGACGCCTCTTACAATGCCACCTATTCATGGGTGCGCGGCACCGACCTGGAGGACGGCACCAGCCTCGGCAACACCATCTCCAACAACCGCACCGTCAACATCAACGGCTCGTTGAACCTCGAGACGCTCTACAACCACAGCCCCTTCCTGAAGAAGACCAACGAGCGATTCAAGAAAGCACCCGCCAAGAGTCAGGACAAGAAGACCGGCAAGGCCAACAGTTCCGCCAAGTCCGGGAAGTCCGGCGGCGACGCCCAGGCCAAGAAGGACGACGCCAAGGAACAGAAGGAGCTGCCCAAGAACAAGAACACCTTCCAGAAGGAAATCACACTGCTGCCCGACTCGGCCATCACCGTCCAGCACGGCAAGAAGTCGAAGCGCCTGCTGGTGTCCGCCCGCATGCCCGACGGCAAGCAGATACAGCTGAAGTGGAAGGTGAAGGACGACAATAACATCCGCATCAGCCTTCCCAAGGACATAGCCGCCCGACTGCGTGCCCCGCAAGTGCTGCCGTCAGACACGGACTCACTCGGACGTCCCACCAAAACACGCAAAGACTCCGTGCTCAAAGTCAAGCTCAGCGTGCTGCCCAAGGAACCGCTCGACAAGCAGTGGTGGTACAACCCCGCCCAGCAGGTGGCACGCCTGCTGATGTCCGTCCGCACGGTGAACGTCTCCTACCGCAACCAGCGCTCCATGACGCTGCCCGGCTTCATGCCTAACATCGGCGACGCCTTCGGCCAGCGCACCGGCAGCGTCCTGTCGCCCGGACTCGACTTCGCCTTCGGCTTCAACGGCGACAGCTATCTCGACAAGGCCAAGGACAACGGCTGGCTGCTGATGAACGAGTCCGTGGCCACGCCCTCCACCAGCTCGTCCACCGAGGACCTGCAGCTGCGCGCCACCGTGGAGCCGCTGCGCGACCTGAAAATCGACCTCAACGCCTCGCGCACCATGACGCGGGCCCGTTCCGTACAGTTCATGTACGCCGGCTCGCCCACCACCCAAAGCGGCACATTCAACATGACCACCGTCAGCATCAGCTCCGCCTTCGAGGGCATCGGCGATGCCAACAGCGGCTACCGCTCCGCCGCCTTCGACCGCTTCTGCAGCCTCATTCCCGAGATGCGCCAGCGCGTACAGCAGCGCTACGACGCCCTCGGCGCCAAGGGCACCGTCGGACAGTACAGCGGCGACGTCCTCATACCCGCCTTCCTCGAAGCCTACACCAGCGGAAACGGCGGAGCCCTCGACCTCTTCCCCGCCCTCTCGCGCCTGCTGCCTAACTGGACGGTGCGCTACGGCGGCCTGTCGAAGATTCCCTGGCTGGCCGACCGCTTCAAGAGCGTCAACATCAACCACGCCTACAAGTCCGTCTTCAGCATGGGCTCCTACAGTTCCTACAGCTCCTGGACACAGCTCAACGGCGACATGGGCTACATCGTCGCCACCGACGGCACGCAGTCGCCCTCGTCGATGTACAACATCCCCACCGTCTCCATCCAGGAGTCCTTCTCGCCCCTCATCGGCATGGACGTCACCCTGCAGAACAACATGACCGTCAAGGTCGAGTACCGCTCAACGCGCAACCTCAACCTCTCCATGACCAGCGTCCAGCTCAACGAGAGCCGCTCCAAGGACTGGGTCGTCGGACTGGGATACAAGCTCAGCGATTTCAACATCTTCAGCATGGGCGGCAGCAAGAAGGTGAAGAAGTCCAAAGGCAGTCGCAATTCTCAGAACAATCAGAAATCTCAGAACACTCAGAATACTCAGAATAAGAAGAGTGGTGTCAACCACGACCTCAACATGCGCCTCGACCTCTCGTTGCGCAAGCAGGCCGCCATCACCCGCGACATCGCCAGCGGCGTCTCCTCAGCCAGCAGCGGCAACTCCGCCTTCAAGCTCTCCTTCGCCGCCGACTACACCCTGTCGCGCATGCTCACCCTCTCGGCCTACTATGACCGCCAGACCAACACCCCGCTGCTCTCCAGCAGCAGCTACCCCACGACCACCCGCGACTTCGGTCTGGCCCTCAAGTTCTCGTTGACCAGATAATAAAATCTGAGAAATAGCATTGTCAACGCACAGAAAAAATCTGAGAAATCCGTGCCATCTGTGGTCGAACAGGCAGAAATAGGTTTGAAAATCGTGAAAAGAGGTCGAAAAAATGTTATTTATCATATTTTTAACCACAAATAACGGAAATTCAACCTGCAGTAATCAGAAAAGTACTATCTTTGCATCAGAAAAAGATTTTTAATGGTTAAGGTTTATGGTTGATTAATTTAGTTTTTAAAGTTTTTAGGAAAGCCTCGCTGTGAAGCGGGGCTTTTCTGATTCTTACCCACAACACGCCCGTCTCCCCCTCTCTACGAACACCCGAAAGCATTCCGGCAATACCCAAAAGCATCCCCCGCCAACACTCCACGATTTTCTGAAAATAACCCATGAGAATTTTCCAATACTCCATGAGTATTTCGCGAAAGTCATGGAGAATTTTTCGAAAATCGTGAAGGGTGGGGAGCATGCATGGCTTCGAGGCACGACTACACGTCTGAAACACGCTAAATATCCGATGTCCGAATCAGTGACAACAAAAACGAATAATCTGTGGCAAATAGTTAGCCGCTCTGTCATGATGACAGGGCGGCTTTCTTGTTGAAATTAATATTAAGACCTTATTTATCGTATGCGTGTACGGGATAGTCGATGGTGTAGTGCAGACCGCGACACTCCTTGCGCTCCAGCGCCCAGCGGGTGATGAGGTAGCCCACGTTGATCATGTTGCGCAGCTCGCAGATGTCGCGGCTGGCCTTGACACGCTTGAAGAGGCGCTCGGTCTCCTCGTAGAGCATGTCGAGACGGTCCCAAGCGCGATGGAGGCGCAGGTCGGAGCGGACGATGCCTACGTAGTTGGCCATAATCTGATTGACCTCGCGGACGCTCTGGGTGATGAGCACTTTCTCCTCGTTGGTCATCGTGCCCTCGTCGTTCCACTCAGGCACACGCTCGTTGAAGTCGTAGAGGTCGACGTGCTGCAGGGAGTCCTTGGCAGCGGCATCGGCATAGACGACGGCCTCGATGAGCGAGTTGGAGGCCAGACGGTTGCCACCGTGCAGACCGGTGCAGGAGCACTCGCCGAGGGCGTAGAGGCGCTCGATGCTGGACTGTCCGTTGAGGTCGACCTTGATGCCGCCGCACATGTAGTGGGCAGCGGGGCGCACAGGTATGTAGTCCTGCGTGATGTCGATGCCCATGGAGAGGCACTTCTGGTAGATATTGGGGAAGTGGTGGCGCGTCTCGGCCGCATCCTTGTGGGTGACGTCCAGGCAGACGTGGTCCAGACCGTGGATCTTCATCTCCTTGTCGATGGCGCGTGCCACGATGTCGCGCGGTGCCAGCGAGAGGCGGTCGTCGTACTTCTCCATGAAGGTCTCGCCGTTGGGCAGTTTCAGGATGCCGCCGTAGCCGCGCATGGCCTCGGTGATGAGGTAGGCGGGGTGCGTCTCCTTGGGGTTATGGAGCACGGTGGGGTGGAACTGCACGAACTCCATGTCGGCCACCGTTCCCTTGGCACGATAGACCATGGCGATGCCGTCGCCGGTGGCGATGACGGGGTTCGAGGTGGTCAGGTAGACGGCACCGCAGCCGCCGGTACACATGACGGTGACTTTCGAGAGGTAGGTGTCGACCTTCTCCGTCTCGGGGTTCAGGACGTAGGCACCGTAGCACTGGATGTTAGGCGAGCGGCGCGTGACGCGGACACCCAGATGGTGCTGCGTGATGATCTCGACGGCGAAATGGTTCTCCTTGACATCGATGTCGGGGCAGTTGCGAACGGCCTCCATCAGGCCACGCTGAATCTCGGCGCCCGTGTCGTCGGCATGGTGCAGGATGCGGAACTCCGAGTGGCCGCCCTCGCGGTGCAGGTCGAAGGTGCCGTCGTCCTTCTTGTCGAAGTTGACGCCCCACTGGACCAGCTCCTGAATCTGACTGGGTGCCTGTCGCACCACCTGCTCAACGGCCTGGCGGTCGGAGATGTAGTCGCCGGCAATCATCGTGTCCTG
>Ga0265298_10004729_pt1 | contig 17288 bp, 12 predicted proteins | sample AusTroGonzalo_MG_3_FD_193486 | JGI IMG/M metagenome (GOLD analysis project Ga0265298, IMG submission 193486) | Bovine rumen microbial communities from tropical cattle in Woodstock, Queensland, Australia - Gonzalo_01 | ecosystem: Host-associated > Mammals > Digestive system > Stomach > Rumen ... | reverse complement strand
TGCAATCTCTTTCGCATAAGCTTCGGAAAGATTTGCCTCAACTATTCCCGAATTTCCGCCGTTACTGTTCACTACATCTTTGGCTGTTTGAAAAATATCAATATATTGCTTTGCAAGTTTGATTTCTAGAGCTCCCATCGCCGCAAATCTTGTACAGTCGCCGAAAGCGAGTTGATGTTTTATACTGGAAACCAGATCGTGTATTCTACCTTGTTCGTCTCCATAATTAGTCAAAGAATATACTTCATAATCAGTCGAAGAAGATCCGTTCGAATCATTTAAAGTCACATTAAATGGTCTAACACCAGCTTGAGACCCAATTAAAGGCACAATTACTGGTGCTTCATCCAATGCTGCTTCACTTGCCTCCATTTCTTCCATTATTTCAGCAGAAATACATTCTTCCATGTCACCGCTGCCGCAGGAATCACTTCCAGCAATACAGACATCTGCATAAATCAAAAAAGAAAAACTAAATAAAATGATAAAAAACATGATTTTTTTCATCTTTCTCTCCTTTAAAAAGTTATTCTTCTGTCGGGCAAATATTTGTTTCATTGCAGTAACACTCTAAATCTCTGATAATAGCTGTAGGTCTCCCGATTCGTTTCCACAAATACCATTTCCCCCAAAACACATTGTAACCCATCAGATCTGATGGATCAGTTGAAAAAGTTTTTTCTAACGGACAGTACGTTTTCTGCTTGTCAAAGCGGTAAAAACAACCACATCATCATTGGGATCAGATTCAATATAAACCACTCTGTTTCCAATCAACATACTTGGACCGAACAAACTTGCTTGAGGTCTGCTCTTTTCGACTTTGTATTCTGTGTATTTAAGATTGTTCAAATCTTTCAAATCAACTTCAACAAATGTCGGTGTTCCATAAACATTGTAGACAACGCGATATTCATTATCCACATCAATCCTCGGACTATGACCGAGTTCTTCATTGCCGGATTCATCCTTACGGTTGAGCTTGAAGCACTCGTCAATATGCTTCGGATATTTGCGCAAATCACAGTAATAAAGTTCTCGGTTGTTTGTGATAAAAGTCAAATGATCACCGACAATGTTGCCTTCTCCCGCATAATTGTTGATTCCGGCAAGGCTGTGCCAAACCCAGTCTTTCGATGAGGCATAAACTGTTTTGCTTGTCAGACGCAGCAGTGCCCAGTTCTTTCCTGCAAAAGGTGGTCGCAAAAATTCGTCTTTATTTCCATAGTTATCGCGGATAAATTCATAAAAATAGCCTTTTTCTGTTCTTAAAATAGAAACTGTAAAAACTTTATAAAACTCAGGATTTTTGCCGGGATATCTGTCAAAAACTTCAACAATATACCTGTCTTCATTGAATGCAAGGGCTCGATTCTGACCCAAAGTCATGTATTCATTTTTCTCAGGGTCATATTCGATTGTTCTTCCGGTATGACCAAAATCCATTCCGGCAACTCCGTCTGACATTCCGTGAGACCAGACCGTTCCATCGTTTGCTTTAAACCCGTTTACTGTCAACAATCTGTCACAGCTGCTGACGAAAGTGTCCAAATCTTCTTTTGTTTTGGCGTGCATATCGGGCAATTTGCACGGCCACGGATAACATTCGCGTTCTTTGGTCTGGTTCGGATCTTTTTCCTGAGCCTTGAGATAAACTTGATATTCATCCCAGTTGTCCCATTCCCAGATGTTGCGGACACACTGCGGATCGTTTTCTGTCGGCGTGTCGCAGCCCGGACGGCAGAAAGTGATTTTGCCGCTGGCATCTTTGAACGGAAACGGAGTTTTTATCGTGTTTTCATTGTAGCGCAGATCGAGACATTCCACTGTTTCAGGCGTGTCGGAATCAGCATCAGCATCCGGCTTCGCATCCGAATCATCAACAAGATCAGCATCTTTGTCTGCGTCTTCATCAACAAGAGTTTCAGAATCCTGCGTGTCAGTGTCTGAATCGGCATCAGGAATTGAGTCAGAATCATTTGAAGAGTTGGATGTGGAGCAGGAAAGAAAGAAAAAGAACCCTACAAACACCAAAAACAATCTCAACTGGGTTTGCATGTGCACCTCCATGAAGATAATTTAAAATCTCGCATGGTATTTTATTTTTTATGCAAGAGGAGTCAAGATGAAAGATTGACAAAATTATCCAAAATTTTCAACGCATTAAGTTTATAGAACTTGCTAATTTCGCAGACTATTTTTAAAGATTTCAGGATAAACAGAGTTTTCCGTTTTTGAAATCGATCTTTATTTTTCCGCCGTTTTTAGATTTTCCGAAAAGAATCTCATCAAGAAGAAGATTTTCGAGCTCTTTATCCACTACTCTCGCTGTCTCTCTCGCGCCGAAATCATTTGAAAAACCAAGTTCAGCCAAGTGTGCAACAGCAGATTCGGTGATTGAAAGCTCAATATTTTTGGAAACGAGTCTTTTTGCAAGCGCACAGACATTCTTTTTAACGATTTTCTTAACGATTTCAGGCGTTATGTTAGAGAAATAGACAATGTGGTCAAGCCTGTTCAGAAACTCCGGCGAAAACGTATTTTTTACGGCTTCTTTGAAAGCAGAAGTGTTTTCCGAATGTGATTCGAATCCGACCTGTTTTTTTGCAGCATCTTTGCTTCCAGCATTGGAAGTCATTATAATTATTACGTTTTTAAAATTAGCCTTGCGTCCTGCATTGTCAGTCAGCGTCGCATAGTCCATGATCTGAAGAAGCGAATTGTAAATGTCCGCATGGGCTTTTTCGATCTCGTCAAGAAGAAGTACCGCAGTCGGCTGTTTGCGCACAGCTTCGGTGAGAAGTCCGCCCTCTTCATATCCGACATATCCCGGAGGCGCGCCGAAAAGCTTTGAAACCGTGTGCTTTTCCTGATATTCGCTCATGTCGAAACGTATCAGCGGTATATCCATTTTGTCGGCTAAAACGCGGGCAAGTTCCGTTTTACCTACTCCGGTCGAACCGACGAAAAGGAACGACGCGACCGGTTTTTCGGGATTTTTGAAACCTGCATAGCTTTTCTTTATTGCTCTCACAATTTCGGAAATCGCCTCGTTCTGCCCGAAAATCTCAGTCGAAAGAGCAGTTTCAAGTTCCTGGAGCGGCTTCATTCTGTCGGAATTTACAGCTTTTTCCTTCTTTCCGGTAAGAAATGCGACGACCTTTTCAATATGTTCCGGTTTTACGACTTTTATTTTCTTTGTCTGCATGTTACAGGCTGCTCCGGCCTCGTCGATCAGATCTATCGCCTTGTCCGGCAGAAAACGGTCGGTGATGTAAAGTGCGGAAAGATCGACCGCGGCACGCAGCGCCTCATCACTGTATTTGACCTTGTGGAAAGACTCATAAGTATTGGCTGTGCTTTTCAAAATAAGGAAACACTCGTCCTTTGAAGGTTCCGGAACATTTATCTTCTGGAATCTTCTCGAAAGAGCAGCGTCCTTCTCGAAAAATTTTCTGTATTCGCTGTCGGTCGTGGCGCCGATGAACTTTATTCTTCCATCGCCGAGAAGCGGTTTCAGGATATTTGACGCGTCGATCGAGGAATTTCCGGAACTTCCGGCACCGACCAGATTGTGAATTTCATCAATAAAAACAATGATTTTCTCTTCAGATTTCAGAGCTTCGATGAAACTGTTCATAACCCTTTCCAAGTCCCCCATGAAACGGCATTCCGAGAGGATCCGGGAAAGATTCAGCGCGAGGATCCTGTAACCATGAAGCTGCTTCGGCACGTCGTTTGCCGCGATTTTCTGAGCAAGCCCTTCAGTTATCGCGGTCTTCCCGACTCCCGGCATTCCGACATGGACCGGATTGCATTTTTTGCGGCGAAGAAGGATCTGGATCGTGCGGTCGATGATATCTTCGCGGCCGATAACTTTGTCGAGCTCGCTATTTTTCGCCTTTTCAGTCAGATCGGTCGTAAAAAGTTCAAGAACAGACGGCTGTTTTTCGTTGTTTTCGCCTTCGATATCCGAACTTTGAGACTCTTTAGGAGCATCGCCATCCTGCTGCCATCCGCCGTGTGAAACAGCACTCAGAAGATCAAGTCTCGAGATGTTGCCCGCTTTGAGAAGGTTCGACGAAAACGATTTATCGCCAAGATTGTAGATCGCGACAATTAAATCGGGAATTTCTACACGGCTCCTCTGAGAGCCGAAAACGCTGTTTGCCGCATCAAGAAGGCACATGTTGAGATATTCCGACGGAATCGCAGTTTTGTTCTTTTGCGTGATTTTCGGAATATATTTGTCCAGATATTCTCGCAGAGAGAGCCTCATTTCGGCGACATTTACATTCAAATGTTCGAGAAGCTCGACAACTTTTCTGTTAAAAAGCATCTGGAACAAAAGATGTTCCGGAGTAACAAACTCATCGTTGTTGTCTGTCGCGTCTTCGATCGCCATGCTGAAAATTTTCGCCACCTCGTAGGAAAACGGCAGCGACATATTATCTTTTTCCGCCATAATCACTCCTTCTCAACGACACATTTTAGAGGAAATCCTTTCGATTTCGCTCTTCTTTCGACCTGTTCCACTTTGCTGACGGCAATGTCGTAGACATATGTTCCGGCAACTCCCCGACCCTGTTTGTGGACTGCGAGCATGATTTTGCGCGCCTCAGCCTCACTCTTTCCGAAAATATCGATAAGAACATCGACAACAAACTCCATCGTCGTGTAGTTGTCGTTCAGCATGACAACTTTGTAAAGTTCCGGTTCTTTCACCCTGATTTTCGATTCGGCAAAAGTTTTCGACGATTTTTTAGTTGATAAATCAGACATATCGTCTCCAGATTAATAGTAAAAATCGAATGAGCCTGCAGCTACTTTTTTGCAGCCGCACGGCGTTTCATAATCTCTTTGTGAAGTGTCCACAACGTATCCTTGACGGCCTGTCTTGCCGCAATGTTCTTGACAAAAACGGGAAGAGAGCCGCCTGGATCGTTGTAAATGTAGTAATCGACTTTGATTTTGTCAGGCTCCACCTGTGTAAACTTGTAGAACCCTTTGTTGTCAGCTACGCGGACGAACTTGTCAGTCACAGGATATTTCGGATCGTCGAACGGGACCCACGTTATCGAAACCGAGCCGTCTTTGTTGTCTACTCTGCACGATTTGACGTAATAATCGCGGTTTGTAGCCACCGGAACCGAAATCTGGTTGTAAGACCAGTCGCATTTGTCGTTCTTTTTGAGAACATCCGAGAACGTTATATACTTGAATATCTGCGGATGTTTCAGTCTGTCGAACATAATATCGACAGCTTCCTGGATCGTGCCCTGATAAGTGACGACAGCCTTGACCTCTTTGATATCAGAACCTTCGTGGTTGCGCTCGTAGAGTTTCAGCCCGTCCTCTTCACCGACAAATTTCCACTTCTCAGTATTCTGCCCGGTTTTCTTGGCAGGATCGTCTGCCGCAAAAACAGAGAAAAATTGTAGAAAAGCAATGAAAATTATAAGAATTTTTTGCATGAAAAAACCGTTAGCCTAAAGATATTTGTAAAATGCTTTGTAGGAAAGATAGGTGTTGTAAAGGTCTGCCTTCGAAGCAACTTCGAACGGGCTGTGCATCGAAAGGATCGGAGTACCGACATCAAGGACCTGCATTCCGTATTCAGCGATGAACATAGCGATCGTGCCGCCGCCGCCGAGGTCTACTCTGCCGAGTTCAGCTGTCTGCCAGCGCGCATCGTCTTTGTTGAAAGCAGCTCTGCATTTTGCAACGAATTCAGCGTGTGCTTCATTCGAGTTGCCTTTGCCGCCTGCACCTGTGAATTTCGTAAGGCAAACGCCCCAGCCGACCTTTCCTGCGTTCATCGATTCAAAAGCGCCTGCCCATTCAGGTTCGATACCTGCATTTACGTCGGATGAAAGGAATCTGCTGTTTGCAAGAGAGTTGATGAGGGTGTTGTAATCGCCTTTTCCGTAAAGGTTTATAAGTTTGTTGACAGCTCTTTCAAGAATGTTGGAGTTAGCGCCCGAGTTGCCTTTCGAACCGATTTCTTCCTTGTCGAAGAACATCGCGAACTTGTTCTCTTTCGTTTTTCCAGCATCGAAAATTGCCTGAAGCGCGCTGTAAGCGCAGATTCTGTCGTCCTGACCGTGTGCACCGACGAAACTTCTGTCGAAGCCGACATCTCTTGCCTTTCCTGCCGGAACGAGCTGAAGTTCTGCAGAAACGAAATCTTCTTCTTTGAAACCGTATTTTTTGTAGAGGAAATCAAGGATAGCGAGTTTTACGCTGTCTTTGTCATATTTGAAAGAGTAAGGAATCGAGCCGATGAGAATGTTCATGTTCTCGCCTTCGATGACCTTTCTTGCGCCTTTTTCCATCTGCTCCTGAGCAAGGTGCGGAAGAAGATCGTTGATCGTGAAGACCGGATCGTTCTCGTCTTCGCCGACAACGACGTTAACCGTTTTGCCTGCTTCGGTGATTACAACGCCGTGAAGAGCGAGAGCTCTCGTAACCCACTGATATTTTTTGATTCCGCCGTAGTAGTGCGTTTTGAAGTAAGCCATATCCTCTCTCTCGTAAAGCGGATAGCCTTTAAGGTCGAGTCTCGGCGTGTCGATATGTGAACCGACCATGAGCCAGCCTTTGTCGAAATCGGTGTGATTGATTTCAGCGAGAACGCATGCGACATTGTCGAAGTTGATGAAAATCTTCTTGTCTGTCGGTTTTGCGTTTTCGATGTTTTTGTAGCCTTTCGCCTTTGCAAGTTCGAAAATCGTGTTAACAGCTTCACGCTCAGTCTTAGCGTCCGTGAGGAATTTTTTGTAGCCTTCAGCGAAGTTCATGATCTCTTTCATCTTAGCTTCGTTGATGCCGTCCCAGCCTGATTTTTTGGAATAAGTCAGGGTCTTCGGATCAAATTTTTCGGCTTTCTTTGCCGCTTTCTTTTCTGCCATTTCAAACTCCTAAAAAACGGTTAGTAAAAAAACAAACACGTAATTATAATTAAATAAAAAAAATAACCAATTTTTTTGGGGGAAAGAAATTTATCGGATTATTTAACGAACGCAGGGCGCATAAGTTCGATCATACTGCGGCTGATTCCGTGTTTTGAAGCAGTTTTCTCCCAGTTTCTGCTTACGGCAAGACAAATTTCCGCGGCGATCTTTTCAGCTTCCTCTTTTTCAAGCTGATAGAATTTATGAGTGCTCAGCGCGAGATTTATATCGATCGAATTATCATTTTCGCTGACATTCAGCGCAAGTCCCTCACCTGCCGGATTAGGGTTCATGTCGTAAGCAGGTGAAAGCCGCCAGCCGTTTTTGGAAAGGATCTTCCGCCGCCATTATTCAGCCTCCTTTTTCGGAGCCCGTTTTTTCGGCAGAAGTCCCAGATCCTGAAGTTTCCGACCAAGTTCGTCGTCTTTCGCAATCAGAAGCAGATCTCTATCCATTCCGCCGATTGCGTGGAGAACCGCCGCATAAGCTCCCATCGCAACTGACGGTGAACCTTTTTCGATGTTCCAAAGTGTGACACGACTCACACCGGCACGTTCCGCCACAAGTTCCGCACTGAGTTTTCTTCTGAGGCGGGCAAGTTTTATCTGTTCTCCTGTCTGCTCAAGAATTTTCTGCGTCGAAGGCATAACAACAATGCTGTGTCCTTTCAAAACGACCTCCAAAAACAAAGAATAACTTTTGCTATTATGAACAAAGAAATTATTTTGTCAACAATAATTAACGATGTTTTCAACATGATTGGTGTTGATTTTGTGGTTTGAGACGTCATAATATGGCGTCTCTAGCGGTAAAACAGATTATTTGAACGATTTCAGAACATTGATTACGTAGTCGATATCGGCTGCGGTGTGGTCTGCGTTGATCTGGAAACGGATCTCTTCGTCGCCTTTCGGAACTACCGGGTAGTTCATAGCCGTTGCGAGAACGCCGTTCTTTGTGAGCCATGCAACGATGTCTGCCGTCTTTTTGGTGTCGCGAACCATGAGCGGAGTTACGGGGTGCGGCCCTGCGATGGTCTCGAAGCCGTTGTCAACGAGTCCTTTCTCGAATCTTGCTGTGATTTCGGCAAGGTGAGCAAGGCGTTTGATGCCCTCTTCGCTCTCGAGAATGTCGAGAACTTTGAGAACTGCGTAAGCTTCACCGACCGTGATCGGGTTCGAGTAGATGTACATCGGAGCGGTCTGTCTCAAGAATTCGGTGACTGCTTTTGATGCGACAACGTATCCGCCGTTTACGCCGTATGATTTTCCGAGCGTGCCGATAAGGATGTCAACTTTCGCGCCGGTGACTTCCTCTGTTCCTCTTCCGGTTTTGCCGTAAGCGCCTACACCGTGGGAATCGTCAGCAACGGTCGTTACGCCTTCTTCGAATTTGTCGTTGTATTTCTTGCAGATCGCCGTGAACTTGTCGAACGGGCAGAAGTCGCCTCTCATCGAGAAAACGCCGTCTGTTACGACGATGCATCTTTTGCCTTTGCCTATAGCTTCCTGAAGTTTTGCTTCAAGGTCTTCCATGCTGTTGTGTTTGTATATAAGTTTGAGCGCCGGGCGGGAAAGTTTCATCGCGTTGATGATGCAGTTGTGGTTGAGCTCGTCGCTGATGATGACTGTTTCATTGGTGATAAGCGGGAAAATAACGCCCATCGAAGTGACGTAAGCGCTCGAGAAAAGCATTGCCGATTCTCTGCCGTGGAACTTTGCAAGCCTTTTTTCAAGGTCGACATGAGCCTTGTGGGTTCCGGAAATGAAGCGGACAGCGCCGGGGCCGACACCGAAGTTTTTCGTTCCCTCTTCCTCTGCTTCGATAACTTCCTTTCTCATCGAAAGACCAAGGTAACTGTTTGAATTCATTTTGATAAACTTCTGTTCGTAGCCTTCAACGACATAACGCGGGCCGTTTTCGCCTTCGGGCGGAAGGATCTTGGTGATGACCATTTCGTCGCCTTTAGCGGTCCCTTTTGCTTTAAGCTCGTTTACATGGTTGTTAAGAGCGTTTTCAAGTCTTGTAGTCATAATAGCCTCCAAAAATTTATAAAAACCACAAAAAACCACGCGCGAGTATAGTCTCTTGCTTTTGTTTGTGAAGAAATTTTATCAGTTAATCAATTGTCGTAGCGTGGGCAGCTTGCCCGCAACTCTTCCGCCCCGTTTCGGGGAGGAAGTGGCATGAAGTGACGATGGCGGGGCTTGTCATGTTGAGCAAAGCGAAACATCTCAGACCTTGAACGGAAATGGGAATTATTTTGGGGAGTTATTACCGCGATTCACGCGACTTCTCTGTATCTGACACTGACATACTCATAAATTTTCAAGCGGTATTCTGCTATAGTCTCTTCATCATAATTTTCAGGCAGTTCGGTCCAAAGGGTGTCACGAATCAGATTATCGATGGCTGCTTTTGTTTCCTGTTTGTCTGTCCAGTGGTCGAGTTCACGGATTTTTGATTTTATTTTTTCAAGAAGAGTTGTGGCAACTTCTTTGATTTTTTTGATGTCATTTTTTGAAAGATCTTCTCTGAACAGCATATCGTAAAGAGACAATTCCTCGTCACTTGAAAAACCTTCGCGGATATAGCGTTGTTCTTCCTGGTTCAAGCCGTTTGCGAGATCCATAAGTTCCATGAAAGTCTTTTCAATCGTTGCTCGATCCTGCTCTTTGTTATAATCCTCGATAATTTGCTGATACCGCTCATAGTAATTGATCCTGTCGGGATTACTGATAAGCAGCCGATCCAGTTTTTGTTTTATCACTTCTTCCAGATCGTGCAGCATCAGATTTCTTTTTTTAACCTTTGCAAATTCACTCTGCAAAAGTTCAAAATTGATTCCGCTGATATCAAACTGGCGCGAATACTTGTTTCCATCATCCGTTTCTTCAATGCTGACATACTCATTTATGATTGAGTTTATTTCGACCATCAGATCTGTGTTATCGACATGTTTGCGCTTTTTCTGTAGCTCGGAATAAATTGCAGCTATCGCTTCAAATTCTTTACGGTCGGCTTTCGTCAGTTCTTTCCTGTCGATGTATTTCATCAGCCGTTTGAGTTCTGACGCATAAGTGGAAAATGTTTTTTTGTCTTCCATTGTTCCGCAGACAGCATTGGCTGCGGTTTGAAGAAGAGCCAGCTTTTTAAAATCGACAGCATCAATCAAATCCTGCAGATGAAAACCGCGCTCGCTCAGGAAAACCTTTGTTTTTTCTATTATTTCAAGAATGCGTGCTATCAATTTTTCTTTATCGACTGTCGGATCTTCTCCTCCGGTACCGCCGACATTTTTTGTATAATCGGCAAGAGCCTGTCGCAACGCTTTGACAATACCGATATAATCGAGAATCAGGCCGTTGCTCTTTCCCTCGTTCACACGGTTTGCTCTGGCTATTGTCTGCATCAAAGTATGCGCTTTCAGAGGTTTGTCCAGATAGAGGCACGAAAGGCACTTCACATCAAAGCCTGTAAGCCACATAGCGCAGACAAAGACAATGCGGAGAGGATTGGAAGAATTTTTAAATTCTTTATCGAGTTTCCGTTTCTCCATTTTCTGGCGGTGATATTTGATATCAAGCCCCCATTTCTGGAATGTCTGGATTTCATTCTGTTCCTGGCTGATAACGACCGCCATTTCGGTTTCCTGCATCCATTTCAACTTGCGTTCAAGTTCCTGCGCTTCCTGCTGAGAAGCACCTTTAATCCTTTCTTTCAGGGCTTCCGTTTCTTCTTTCCAGTATTCCTGCACGAAGTTGTACATTCTGACACAGGTCACTTTATTCAGGCAGACGAACATTGCTTTGCCGCTTGTCCAAAGATCCGAATAATGTTCCACAAAATCTTTTGCTATATCTCTCAGCCTAATTTCCGCTGTCAGAATATGAATTTCTTTTGCGAACTCGCTTTCCAGTTTTTCCTGCTGGTTCACATCCATATCAGCTTTTTCGATAGCGTCTAAAATACGGCTTGAAATCTCAGGATTTTTGAGACCTTTTATCTTTTCGCCGCGATTTTCGTAATAAAGCGGAACTGTGGCTCCGTCTTCGACCGCTCTTTTAAAATCATAGACTGAAACATAATTGCCGAATGTTCGCTCCGTAATATTGTCACTTGAAAACAAAGGCGTTCCCGTAAAACCGATTCTTGCAGCCGTGGGAAGCAGGTCCATCATATTGTTTGCAAAAATTCCATACTGGCTGCGGTGAGCCTCGTCAGACATGATGATAATATCGTGATCAGGATAAATCGGCTTTTCATTGGGACGATTGAATTTCTGAATCAGTGTAAAGATAAAACTTGGATTTCCTTTCAGTCTTTCCACCAGATCTCCGCCGTCTGTGGCAACAAAGTTTACAGCTTTTGTTCCACCCAGCAGTCCGCAGTTTTCAAAAGTGCCGCTTATCTGTGTGTTCAACTCTTCACGGTCTGTCAGCACAACGATTGTGGGAGATCCGGCGAATTTACGCTTGATTTTTTGTGCGAGAAACAGCATTGAATAGCTTTTTCCAGAGCCTTGCGTATGCCAAAAGACACCGAGTTTGCCGTTATTCAGTTCCCTTTCGGCGTATTTTTTGACTGCCTCATTCACGCCTAAATACTGATGGTTGCGTGCAAGAATTTTGACTGTATTTCCGTCAGAATGGTCATACAGAATGAAATTTTCAAACAAATCAAGGAAGTTTTCTTTTTTACAGATGCCGCGCAGCATGGTTTCCAGCGCCACATCACCCTGGTCTTTTTCATCCAAACGCTTCCACTCATGGAAAAATTCATAGGTGCTGCCCAAAGTTCCGATTTTTGCTTCTGTGCCGTTGGATAGCATCAGAAAAGCGTTGTAATAAAACAAATGGGGAATTGTATTCTGATAATCGGTATAATTGTCATTGTATGCATTCTGAACATCAACATTCGTCCCCTTCAATTCCACAAAAAGAAGCGGTATGCCGTTGACAAAACCGACGATATCGGTGCGGCGGTGGTAAAGATCACCGTGTATTTTCAGCTCTTGAACAGCCAGAAAATAGTTGTTTTCGACATTACGGAAATCAATTACAGCCGCCTTTTTCGTTTCCGTCCTGCCGTCTTTGTGTTTTACCGTGACATCAATGCCGTCCCTTATCAGGAAATACTTTTCTTCATTGATCTGCATCGGTGAAGAAGTCGATAAATGCCCTTCCAAAACATTCTGCGCTTCATAAATCTGCGAATCCGTAATCCATGGATTCAGCCTTTTCAAAGCTTCACGAAAATACCTGACAAGCAGGATCTCTTTATACGATTTTCGACCGAAAGTGCCGTTTTCTCCAAGAATCTCATTGTTATATGCGAACTTGACATCCCAGCCAAGCTCTTCACGCATGAGGTTCCCTGCACTTTCCTGCACGAGAATATTTTCAGAATAATCGTAGCTCATGTATCACACCTATTATTATCGTCTAAGCAGCAAAAGAACTCCATTGGTTAAAGTCCATTTTTTTGACAATATTTTCGAACATAGGGAATAAAACTTTCGTACCAATACCATGTGCTATCACCAATCATAACCCCAAACTTGTTCTTAGGATTTTTCCCATCAATTTCTTTCCAACAACGAACAAAATGATGCATATTTAATTTCTTGAATCCTTCATCTTGCATCATTTTCACTATTTGTTTCGGCAAATATTTTTTACGTTCTTGTTCCTTGATTACACAATAAGTCTTATTCAAATCTTCTGCTTCTGGAGAATCAGCCGCTATAAAGGAGATAACCTGATCTGCCTGGCCCTTATGATTTACAGTTTTTTCAACAAAGAAAACTCTGTATGAGTAACTAGGGCTTTTATAAATGGAGTCAGATAAATTCTCATCAAAATCCTTTATATATGATTCTATATTTTTAGGTAAATCCGTCATTTCCTGCAACTGTTTAATTTGCGGTTCACTTAATGAAGAAAACTGTAATGAAACAGAAAGATGATCTCTGATACTATATTTGGAACCAAATTCAGTTATAACAAAACGATCAAAATTTATGCAACAAGCCTGGAATTTTCCACTTATCGCATTATCGATTTTTGATGTCATTTGATGTTCTATCTCATGGCGAATCCCAATAAGAAATTTTAAATTCTGCTTTACATCATCCTGTAAAGGACATTTTTTTTCGTCCAAGCATCGTTCTAATTCCCAATGCTTAATTGCACCATATTTAGTACGATCATACGATTTTCGTCCACCGGCTGTCTTTTTGAAGTAACTATAATCAATCTTTTCTTTTCTGTAATAGGCATGCAACAAATAAGTCCATGCAATTATTGACAAAACTATATATGTTTCCGACTTAAACTGAATACTTGGATTGTTGTAAATTTGAACTGCTGAAAGCATTGCTTCTTTGGCTTTTTGTAAAAGTTCATTTTTTATTGAACCTACTTTTCTATTACGTTTTTTTACCATAAAATCACACCTTCACTTCCCCGCTCATCAATTTTGGCAACAGGCGGTCACGAGCTTCCGCTAATTTTTGGTTTTGATTTAAAAGAGTTTGTCGTTTGTTAAATATGATTGCAAATGGCTCATAATATTGTTCTGGAGCAGTGAGAATTTCGATTGTGTCTATATGTTTTTTACCCAAATGTGCGACTGTTGCTCCAACGACAGTTTTTTCAAAAAACTTAATTGGTTCATATATTGCCCACAAAAGCCACCCTCTCATATTAGGATTATGTGGTTTAAAACAACATGACCGCTGAACAAGGTAAGAATCGTTTCCCGCCCAAGAGTTGATATGGAATTCGCCATCCATGCCCACTACAATTTCGCCATTATGAATTAAATAAGATTCATCTGCTTTTTCAGTAGTGTAATCATCAGTGGTTCCGCTTGGAATATTTCTAATACGAATAATAGGAGTTCCTTGCCCAGTGGAATTAAATAATGATCCATCAAAAGCATATCCATATTGCACATCCGCGATATCAACGAGGCGTTTTCTTTCCCACCCCTTCCGCACGCCATCCACAATCGGCGAGTTTTCGTGTCCTGGAAAACGGAGATCAACAAACCATTCTTTATAAAGGCGTTGTGCTGCTTCTTCGAGCAGTTTTATTTGTTTTTGGTTGTTTTCGATGAGGTTGTCGTAGGCTGAAAGAATATCGGCTATCTGTTTTTGTTCCTTTAAAGGTGGCAATACTAATTCAATACTGCTCAATAAGCCTGTATTGATGCTTGGCATTGTTGCTCCGATAGAAATTTTTTCAAGCCAGCGACCAATAAAAGGACTTCTCAATTGATAATAAATAAATCTTGGATAACAAGTGCCTTCATTTAGTGCTACTTTTAAACAATCACTTCCCGTCATCCAGCCTTCTTCATTTTCTGTGATAAAAACGCATTTTCTAACATCGCCTTTACGAGCGACCATTAAATTCCCTGCATGGACTTGGTGACGGCAAAGTCGTTTAGTGTGTTCTTCTCCAACAAATATCAAATTTGAATGACTGATTTTTCCATCAATCATATCCTTTGGCATAATTATAGGCGTTCCAGATTCAGAATAATCTGAATTATGTAATTGTGAACCGAATGGACCTGGTTGAATACATGTTGCAATATCACCTAATTTTACAGTTTCCCAACTCATATTCCCAACTCCTTCATATTCTGCGAGATGGTATCCATCAGATCGTTGGATTCCGCCTGCAAAGAGAGCAGTTCACGGTGAATTTCGGCCATACGCTCTGCAAAATCGACACCGTCGTCTTCTATCGGAGCGACGCCTACATACGCGCCGGGCGTGAGCGACCAGCCTTTTTCTTCGATTTCGGCAATCGTGGCAACTTTGCACAGACCGAGAACGTCGGCATAAACGCCGTCACCGAATTTTTCATAAAGCCAGTTTGCTTCCTTGGCGGTAGTGAGCATATCCTCGATGTAGGCGATCTTATCGTCATATTTTTGTTGAACGCTCTTTTTTTCGCGTTTTTCTGCCGATTCGACTTCTGTTTTTGCAACTTTGCGAAGAGAAGCAATTACCTCTTTCAGCGCTGTCACAATGTCTGCAAAAGATCCACGGTTTACTGCTGCTTTCAGATCGTCTTTGCCTGCCGCTTCCGCTTTTGCGTTCAGACAATCGCGATACTCTTTAAGCAAAGCTGTGTATTTTTCATTTTCGCCGCGATAGAGCCAGACGATAGCATTCAAATTCTTGAGCTGCCACTCGCTCCATTCATTCAAAGTACGATCAACAACGGTATAGTAGTTTCGCGCATCAATAAAAAGCACCTTATCACGAATATTTTCAGACTTTGCCTTGTCAAAGAACCACAGAGAACAGGGCAGTGACTTCGTGTAGAAAAAGTTGTTGCCGACAGAGATCATCACATCGACATGGCCTGTTTTAATCAGCTTTTCACGAATATCCTTGTCTTTTCCCTGACTGTCTGTTGCAGAAGATGCCATAACAAACCCTGCTCTGCCGCGCTCGTTCAGATAAGAATAGAAATAGGAAATCCAAAGATAATTGCCGTTACCGACCTCTTTGTTTTTATTGACAGAAGGCAGCCCGAAAGGAAGTCTGCCCGCACTTTCGCAGGATTCAGCCTTGACTTTGTCAACATTGAACGGAGGATTCGCCATAATGTAATCACAGCAGCCTGTCAGATTGTGGGCATCGTGATAAAAAGTATTTGCCTCGTCTCCCGATTTGATAACACCCGTCAAACCGTGCACAGCCATATTCATCAGACAAAGCTGGGCGTTGTATTCCACTTTTTCCTGACCGTAAAAAGTCATCGCACTATTGGCATTCATTCCCGAAGCGTTCACAAAATCACCGCTCTGCACAAACATACCGCCGCTTCCGCAGGCACAATCCAGCAGAACACCGGATTTAGGTTCAAGAATATTAACAATCATTTTTACAAGCGATTTAGGCGTAAAGAAAACACCGTCGTCAGAGGCAACAACAGGAGCGAATTTACTAAGGAAATATTCGTAAATACGCCCTATAATGTCACCGCCGACCTCATCCAGCGCGCTGTTATTGAAAATACGCAGCAATTCGGCAAGCAGATCATCCTTGAAATCAGTGTAACTTTTCGGAAGAACACCCTTCAACTGCTCGCTCTGCTCCTCAATCAGCTGCATCGCATTGTTGACGACCTCACCAAGACTGTTCATCGGATGACCGTCTTTGTTGACGAGCCCCGCAGATGCAATATTTTCAGGCAGATTCACAAGATATTCATATTGAGCCTCTTTCGGCAGAAACAGAGCACTTTTCGCAGAAAAATCACTCGCCTCGACCGGCATTACACGCCCGCCGCGTGAAGGACGATCCTTCAGAATCTCCGCTTCAACCTTTTTGAAACGACTGTATGCATAACGCAGGAAAATAAGCCCCAAAACAGGCATACAATATTGATTTGATGTCAGCTTTGAACCTTGACGGAGCAAATCCGCCGATTCCCACAATTCAGATTCCAATTTTCGGATACTAATTTTCATACAGTTCTCCATGCTTAACCAAAAACCTTTGTACTATAAAAAATCCCCTTTCTTATTTCAATAGCGTAAACATCTAATTTTATTGAATGATTTTAAAATTCAGATATTAGACAATGTTGAGTCGGAGAACGAGAAAATGCGTTAAGAAGGAACAATTATAAAACTGCAAAATATCGGATTATAAAACTTGAATAAAATATTTTTCTAATTATAATACTAAAGAACTTTTTTGGTGAGACTGATAATGGATAAAATGCAAATTATAAAAATTAAAGAGAATTTTGATAAAAACAAGGGGCGTGTCGTCATGTCAATTTTATACAATAAAATAAGCATGTTAATTGTCAATACTTTGGATTTTACTAATGTGAAACTTTTGAATTTCCTAATTATTGACTTTGGAATTTCCTAAACTATAATGGCTTGCAACTGTTGACGGAGGAGTCATGATAGAAAGAAAAGCTGAAGCTACTTTGAAACGCCTGGCGTTGCAGTTTCCGGTAGTTGCTGTTACGGGACCAAGACAGAGTGGAAAGACTACTTTGGCAAAAATGGTTTTTCCTGAAAAGAAATATGTCTCTTTTGATGATAAAAACTTGCGCGAAATGGCAAAATCGGCTCCGAGTGATTTTCTGCTTGCATTTCCTGACGGCGCGGTATTTGACGAAGCTCAGAAAGTGCCTGAAATTTTCGATGCGATAAAACTTGCTGTTGATTCGGGCAGTTATTCACCAGGAAAGTTCATTCTTACAGGTTCAAGCCAGTTCCGTCTGAAAGAAAATATCGCTGAAAGTCTGGCTGGCAGAGCCGGAATTTTGAAGCTTCTTCCGTTTTCAA
>Ga0265298_10004728_pt1 | contig 17289 bp, 7 predicted proteins | sample AusTroGonzalo_MG_3_FD_193486 | JGI IMG/M metagenome (GOLD analysis project Ga0265298, IMG submission 193486) | Bovine rumen microbial communities from tropical cattle in Woodstock, Queensland, Australia - Gonzalo_01 | ecosystem: Host-associated > Mammals > Digestive system > Stomach > Rumen ... | reverse complement strand
CCTCCACCTATGCCCGCTGCACGTGCGCCTCCTGTAGCCGTGACGGTGCCGCCATAGATGATGGTATGGGTGCTGCCGCCGCCTTCACCGCCACCGATGCCTGCGCCATAATCGCCTCCCGTGGCTTCAATATTGCCATCCCAAATGGTGACGATGCCCGACGAACGGTCTTCACATCCACCGATGCCTGCAGCTTGGTCGCCGCCAGTGGCTTTGATGTCGCCGCCGTGGATGTCGATATTACCCGCATAAGGACCGCCGTTCCTGGGACCGATGCCTGGCCGGCTGTCACCACCATTGCAGATGAGCTTGCCCATCCTGTCGCCATACGACTGGGAATAGACATGGAGCGTGGTGCCTGCGTTCACGAAAAGACCCTGGTTGATAGTGTACTGGGCATCGTCGCATAGGATGAGGTTTATGTCGCTCAAGAGTTCATGGCCGCGATCGGCTGAACCTGTACCCTCTGCAATGTACCAAATTCTATTGCCACTGCTACTCAATGTGGCACCGTCTGTGACTGAACAGATATTCTCAAGCCAAACATCATCAGGAACATGCTTCACCGTGTGTACTAACTGGCGGTTGTCGCTGTCCCATGAGCACTCGTAATAGCCATAGCGCATCTTCGCCTCACCGTTCTTCAAGACGATGTCGTTGGGAATGACATTGGAGAAGAAGTGGTCGGTTTCGCTGTTGTGAATATTATAGCCATGCGTGATCCAACCCGAACCTGCGCTTTGCATTCTGACACCGATGCTGCTGGGACCTCCCGTGAGGGCACCGGTGACGGTAATCTTACTACCTGTAGGCAAATAGACATCGTCATCGTTATTGCCTTTAATCTGCACATTGCCCTGTATATTGAGGGTAGCATCGTTCCAAATGCCGCTGCCGTTTGCCATGCAGGTGTTGCCGGTGATGTTGCAACCGTTGATATTGAGCGTGCCGTGGTTATAGATGCCTCCGCCGTCGTATGCAGCAAGTATTGATTCGTTAAAGCACTCGTTATCAGCGACGGTGCAGTCTGTCATGGTGAGCGTACCTTCGTTGCGGATGCCGCCTCCAAAGAGGTATGCCAAGTTGTCGCTGATGGTACAACCCTCCATGTTCAACGTACCTCTATTACAGAGACCTCCGCCATATAAGGAGTTGTTACCGTCAATGGTGACATTGGTGAGCGTTGCCGTGCAATTAGCGTAATTGAAGAGGCCGCCACCGCCTATATTCTCCACATTGTCGCGGCTGGTGTTGCCACTAAGGGTACAGTCCGTCATGGTGAGCGTGCCGCTGTTCGCGATACCGCCGCCACGGTCATCGGCTGTGTTACCCGTGATGATGACGTCAGTCAGGTTCACGATGGTGCCGGTCTCGATATCAAGCGCACCGCCGTTGCCGCCCCAGCCACCTGTCAGGGTGCCGTTACTAAGATTCAGTGTGGAACCGCTACGAATCACAATGACCTGGCTGCCACGGGATGTACATCCACGGTCCAGCTTGTAGCCATTCAGGTCGATGGTTATCGTCTTGCTATCCTTAATTTCAAGCAGGCTGGTGGTGGAGATATGGTTGGCAAACTGGATTTGTGCATTGTTCGTTTGCACCGCAGTCCGCAGTTCATTTTCGTTCGTGACGGTGGTACGGGTTTGTGCCCAACTTGTTGTAGCGCAAATCAGCGCCGCAAGCAGAGTGAATAGTTTAATTGTTTTCATAGTGCTTGTTTATAAGTATTGTTTTGACGCGGAACACGGGACTTCGGGACACGGGACTTTCATTCCGTGAAAACGGAAGTCTCGCGTCTTTTATGTAAACAAAATTTACTCATCTACTTATTGATTAATCAAGCCAGCAATCAAGATGACAGCCACAGCCAAGGGGGCCAGATAACGGATGATGAAGAAGATGACCTGCTTCAGCGACGACTTCCGCTCTCCTCCGTTAGTCATCTCATCAAAGAAGTCGGCCTTGCCCAAGCGCCAGCCCAAGAAGATTACGGTCAACAGGCCTCCCACGGGCAGCAAAATGTTGGAGGTGAGGAAATCGAGTAAATCGTTGAATGCAAACCCGTCGATTTTGAATGGCGTGTGTTCCATAAGGCTCAACGATGCGAAAACACCGATAAACATCGTCGCAGCACTGGCAATCACCGTTGCCTTTTTGCGGCTCCAGTGCAGTTCCTCGGAGAGATAGGCTACAATCACTTCAAGCATCGCAATGGTGGATGTTAGCCCTGCAATGGCGAGCAGTATGAAGAAAATGAGGCAGAACCAATAGCCGCCCGTCATCTGGTTGAACAGCATGGGTAGCGTACTGAACACCAAATCCATTCCTGCCTCAGGTTTTACGCCAAACGTGAACGCAGCGGGGAAGATGACTAAGCCGGCAAGGATGGCCACGAGCGTATCGGATATCATCACAGAGAAGGCAGTACTGGTCAAGTTGTCATTTTTATTCACATACGATCCATAGGTAATCAACGCACCAATACCGATACTCAGCGAGAAGAAGCCTTGCCCCATGGCATCAATGAGCGTATCGCCTGTAATCTTCGAGAAGTCGGGATGGAAAAGGAAGGTCAACCCTTCTTTGGCACCGGGCAGGGTGATGGAGCGAATGGCAAGAACAACCAAAATCACCAGCAATAAGGGCATCAAAATCTTGGAATACTTCTCGATGCCGTTCTGCACACCCTTGAAGACCACGAAGCCTGTCAAGAAGATGAAGATGGCCTGCAACAGCACATTGAGCCAGCCCGTATTGTGGAAGGTTTTAAAGTCTTGCTCCATGATTGCCAGGGTCTCGCCTTTGAACGAATTAGTCGCCGCCTTGAAGATATACTCGAGTGTCCAACCCGCTATGACGGAATAGGAGGCGAAGATAAGCAAAGAGCACAAGACACCCAAATAGCCTATGATAGGCCACTTGGATTTTGGGGCCAATTTCTTGAAAGCACCCACCGCATTGCTCTGCGAGCGACGTCCGATGACCAATTCGGAGAGCATCACCGGAATCCCTAATAAAATGACCACGGCTAAATATACCAACAGGAAAGCCGCGCCTCCGTTTTCACCCAGTTCACAAGGGAAACGACAAATGTTACCCAAACCGACTGCGGAGCCTGCCGCAGCAGCGATGATGCCTAATTTCGAGCCGAAACCATCGCGTTTTTTGTTATCTTCACTCATGTTGTTTCAATTTTTGAGATTTATTTCTTAAGTAACTGTTCAATAATAAATTGCATATTATTTTGACACGGGACGCGGGACTCCGGGACACGGGACTTTCATTCCGTGAAAACGGCAGTCTCGTGTCTCGCAGTCTCGTGTCTCGCGTCTATTATGTAAACTAATTATGCTCATCTACTTATTCTTGTTGCCAGATAGTGTGGAACAGGGTAGGCTTCACGGAAAGCATCAGCCAGCCCCAATGCAAATTGCGTTGTTCGGTCACTTCTTGGATTTGTTGGAGTATGACCATGGTCTCTGTGCCATGCATGTATGTATAACCCGCCGAAACCGAAACGGCACTATTAAAGGCGTATGATGCTGAAAAATCGACTTCATGCCCTAAAGTCTTGCTGTCCAAATAATCGAGGTTAGTCGCGATGGCATAGTAATGGTATGCCGCATTGAGATTCAATCCATCAACAGGATTTACATTGCCACCAATATAGAGGTTTTGGAGGCCAGGGGTGAAGCCATGGTAATAGTTTTTCATATAGAAGAAGTCCATCGCGCCATAAAACTCGTGGTGCGAGCCGAAAATGGCATTGAAACCTCTAATCTTGTCGTGTTGAACCATGCCCAAGTGTCCATCAGCCGGCACGGCAAAATACTTGTCGCCGCTCAAATAGTCGTATCCAGCATAGATAGTGTATTTCTCGCTGGGTTTTACGGTAGCTTTCGCGCTGGCCATGAAAGCATCGATGGGCAAGCCGTGTTCTTCCTTACCCAATTGGTAGTAGAACTCGCCTTCCAACGACCAATATTTGGGACGGAAAGCCATATAAGTGCCCACCAACTGTTGGTAGTAGGTGACATCAGGTTCCTTTTCCTTGAGGCTTTGCATCCCAATGTTCATGCCCAATAACGAAACGCCAAACATTTTCTTGGGCGTATCATAGTGATACCAAAGGGTTTGCATCGTTTTGTAGGGTTGCAGGCCACCTGAATAATAGTGGTTCCCGTTTTCCATGTTTTCTGCGTCTTGGTTGTAGGCCGCCATCAGATGCACCTTGTGGCTTTCACCATCATAGCCCAATTTCACCACATCATGGGTGGGTGCGGTCATCGTCCAGTCGTCGTTGCCGATGATACGCTCGTTGTCATAATCCAGTTCCTGACGGCCAATCTTCACGAAAAAGCCGTTTTTCGACTGTAGGTTGGCCCAGCCTTCGTAAAGGCTGATGGTGGCGCCTCCCTGTCCCCAAATGCCGGAGAACTGAGGCGACATCTTCACTTCCAACCACGAGCGCTTGTAGTCTGCCGTGATGCGGTATTTGCCCAAAATGAATTGCGACCTGCGGTATTTGTCGAGGCTGTCGGCCTTGAAACCGCCTGCACGTAACTCGCCACGGGTCACCAGTTGGGCATTCAAATTGAACTCATTGTCTGCTTCTTGTGCCTTCAATCCGAAGGAAAATAACAATACGAATAACATGCAAATCCACTTTGCATGTTGGATGCAATAGTTTTTCATAAGATGTTGATTTAGTTTATTCTATGTCGAAGATATCGATAAAGCCCGTCATTTTGAAGACTTCCTTGATTTCGTCGTTCAGGTTCTTCAAAACGACCTTGTTTCCGTTGCCTTTGGCGCTTTTCAGCAAGGCCAAGAGGATGCGCAAGCCGCTGGAGGCGATGTAATCCAGATGGGCGCAGTCGATGGTGATATCTTTCCCGCTCAATTCATGGAGGGGCTGCATGGCTTGTTCGACTTCAAGAGCGTGGGCGGTATCAAGTTCGCCTTCGAGGGATACGATGTATTTCCCGTCTTTTTCAGTGATGTTGGTATTCATGGCAATGATTTTTATTGTTAAGGCTGCAAAGGTAGAAAAAATCTTTTGTTTCGTGCCTAAAATGGAAAAATCCTATTCAATAATTATTTTCTGTGTCCTCACATCCTCTCCGTTAATCAGGCGAAGCATATAAACGCCCGCAGCGGCATGAATAGGCTTGCTGACGCTGCCGTTGATGGTCTCGCTGCTCAGAATGCGACCGTTCACGTCGATGAGTTGCAGGGTGGCGGGTCCTGAGCCAGTCCAAGGATTGGCGATAATCCAGTTGCCATTGCTGTAGAAAGCAAAGGTCCCTGAGCCTGTCGAAGGGCCGACCGCAAACACCAATTTGAAGCGGTGCCCTCTACTTCAACTTCAAGCCCGACAACGACTCGATGCAGCCCGTCATCAACTTCATCCGGCAGGACATCGACCACCTGATCAACACCTTCGAGTGGAAGTAGGCGGATTAATCCACCACAATCTTCTGAATCATTTTTTTACAATATGTGTAAAAAAGTAACCGCATAAGCGAAAAATATTTATTTTTGCGCCCTCAAATGGACGGCTTTTCGCTCGAAAACGACAGAAAATGAGCAAATTAAATTTAAAACCTAAATCCTTTGCGCATTTGTTGTGCTTGGCAGTCCTGCTTTTGACCGCCACCAACCTCAACGCGCAGTTTTACGGCCACCGTGGATTGTTCGGCAGGGGAATCGATTCTGAAGAAATAGAAGAACTGATGGAAGAAGACGAAGAGTATTTTAAGTACTACGGCTACAGAGGCGGGCTTTTCAACCCCACCTATTATGGCTACAACGTCGGAACCCAGATATTCGGCTCGGATACCGATGGAGGTCTCAATATCTACACCCAACAATTCGGGTATGAAGAAGAGGAAACGCCGTTGGGCAGCGGCTGTATTGTGCTGACCCTTGCCGGCGCGGCATACGCCATCAGAAAACGGAAAAACAACAAAAAGACAATAAACAAAATGAAGAGTACCAACACATTCATCATCGCAGCCGTGCTTTTGCTCGGCCTAAGCCAGTGTAAGAAAAAGGAATTGCCCGAAACGCCTGAAGTCGAAGGCAATCAGGTCTATATCAGCGTGAACGTCAACGGTGGTAGCAAACACATCGTGTATCCTGAATCAGGAGTTTACTTCTTTCAGGACGGCGACAAACTCTATGTGGGCAACCATGGCTATTATGTCGGCACCTTGGAATACTCTGCCGGAGTTTTCAGTGGCACCATCGAAATCAACGATACATGTGCAGCTGCTTACCGGGATTATCTGCACTTCTATTTCATTGGCGGTGCATATACTGGCACCCTGAAAACGCCGGAGGATACAAATCCAACAACATCGTTTGAATGGAGCATCGCTGACCAAACGGGTAGTAAGCTTCCTATTCTTTCATACGGTCATTCCACACAAAAATACTCTAAAAAAGCAACTGCCTATTCATGCATGCTTGAAAACAAGTGCGGCTTTTTGAAATTCAGGGCTTGGCCAGCGCCCTCTACAACTACATATTATGATACCGTCAAGATTTCGGGGATGAAGACCACAGCTCTCATCGATTTTGCCCATCCCGGAATAACCCCCACCGATGACATTGGCGAGGTGAAGCTCCATCATGTTAGTGGCACTGATGCCGCCGAGAGGTGGGCCATCCTGCTGCCGCAGGAGGGGCATGTGACCACGGTTTCTTATTACAAAAACAACGACAATCCCAGTCCATTTACCCAGACCATTTCCCTGCCTGTCATAAAAGCCAACACTTACTATGGTGGATACAACGGCATTTCGGTTGGACTCGAATATGTTGACCTCGGACTTCCGAGCGGACTCTTGTGGGCTGCCTGCAACGTAGGCTCATGCACACACGAGGGATACGGCACCTTCTTCGCTTGGGCCGATACCAAACCCACGACTTCATACTGCTGGAGCCACTACCCGTATGCCCAAGACCCTGACCCATACGATCTTGATACGATGCACTTTGAATGGGATTCTACTGTTATTGATGATCATGGAAATATTAGACTTAAACCCAATCTGTGGCTCACTAAGTATAACACCCAAGCAACCTGGTGCTCTGAAGAAGACAATCCCGACGGTATTACCACCTTGGTCACCGATGACGACGCGGCTGTGGCCAATATGGGCAATGGTTGGCGTACGCCCACAGTAGAGGAATGGCAGGAACTGATCGACGGAACAACCCCATCATTGGATACGGTGAACGGCATAGGAGGCATACGGTTCACTTCCAAAGCGACAAACAACAGCAACAGTATCTTCCTGCCCTTTGCCGGTTTTTACAGCGGTAATCAGCACAATGCCCAATACAATGGTGACCGTCTGCCCGTGGGTGAATATTGGTCGACCAAAATCGACGAAGACAAACCATACCAAGCGTGGTGTTTATATATCGATGACCCAACCTATGGTTTGATCCCAAGTCAGCCAGAAGGATCGCTTGAACACATCCGTGTGACGAGCGAGGATCCAACTGCTCCAAGTCCTACGGGATTCATTCGCAATGAAGGACGGCCTGTGAGGGCAGTTAAAAGTAGGTAAGACTTTTCATCCTACCAGACGCTATGCTTGGCGTCAATAATGCCAAGCGGCAGACAGAAAAAGAGGGTGCAGCAAAACGACGCTGCACCCTTTTTGTTGTTTATCTGACGACTATCTTCTGGGTCTTCACGTTGTCGCCGTTGATGAGGCGCAACACATAAACGCCCGGAACCATTCCGCTGGTAGAGACGTTGCGCGCAACGTCTGTACAACGAATCATGCGCCCCGTCACATCCATTATCTGCAACATTCCCTCGCCGTTGACGATGAGGTTGCCGTTGCTGATGAAAGCAAAGGTCCCTGAGCCTGTCGAAGGGCCGTCCTCTTGGTTGATGCTGAACATCAGTTTGAAACGCGAAGCGTAGTCGGTCGTTTTGGCGGTGAAGGTGTATTCAGGCGTTTGCAGCAAATCCACATCTGCGCCAGTGAGGTTATCAATCAGGTGCAAATAAATCATTTCCACGCCCTTGGGGTTGACCGCAATCGTGTAGGTGCCGTTTTCCTTGGCCTTGAAATTGACAGGCATCTCGCCCGCGTTGCCCACGGAAACGATAGCGTATTCCTCCGCGCCTTGCGGGAGGTAGAGGTTGGCGTTCTGTTCGCCGAAGTAGAACTTGCCGAGCTGGCTGCCCTCGTTGAAGCTCACGATGGCGTTGTCCAGGGCTAAGGTCCCTGAGCCTGTCGAAGGGCCGACCTTAAGTCCGTTACCATCCCGAGCCGGCGTTTCGACAGGCTCAACGACCTGACTTAACGCGATGTGCAGGCTGCCGTTGTTGGGTTGCGGGGCTGCGTTGGAACTTACCTTGGTGAAGTAAACGGATTCCCCGGTTCCTTCGGCCTTCACCATTACGCCGGTGAAAGGCTCGATGGTGGTTGCTGTGCCCTCGTAAGGCACCACAGTCTGTCCGCTGATGACATAGTACGACTTGGGTTGGCCTAGTCCGTCTGTCATTGTGGCCTCCACGGTGAATGGGTTGCCCACCAAGTTCCAGCCCCACATATTTTGGTTGGGGTTGGTGGTTTCGTAGGGGAGCGGCACTGCTACAGGCTCATTGCTTGTGATGAACGTGCCGCCAAACGCCAACTTCTTCGTGTACTTGGTGGCGTAGAGGTAGCCTTTGCCTGACACTAAATTGAAGCCGGGATCGACATTAGTGTGGCTTTCGTTGTCTTTGTAGTTCACCCACTCTTTCTCCCGTGTCTGGTCGAAATAGTAGAGGTCGAAGTCCTCGGCGGGGGTGGCTACAAGGTTGTGGACATTCGTAGGCGCAATGCTTCCCTTCACGGGCGAGGCGATGAACACCCAGCCGCCACTGCCTTCGCCGTAGCCGGTGACCTCCTTAAAGATAACGCCTTGGGGATACAGCGTCTTGCCGGCGATGGCTGCAAGTTCCTCGCTTGTGAGTGCGCCACTCGTGTAGGTGGCACCGTTATCGGTGATGAAGGCCTTGCCCTCGGCGATGTTGATGGGGTTTCCGTATGCATTGTAACTATTAGCATAGATGAAGTCGGTGGGGTTTGTCCAGCCGAGGGTGAAGGTGCCATTATAAGGATTGTAGGCACTGATGCCGGTGGTTCCATTGGCCGTCACTTGGCCGCCGCTGATGGTTAAAGTGCTATTGTCGGACATGATGCCATTGGAGTAATTCCCATTTCCCGTGGCCGTCACTTGGCCGCCGCTGATGGTTACAGTGCTATTGTCGGACATGATGCCATAGGAGTAGTAATTCCCATTTCCCGTGGCCGTCACTTGGCCGCCGCTGATGGTTAAAGTGCTGTTTTGGCTCGCCCTGAGGCCGTTGCCATTGTTTCCATTGGCCGTCACTTGGCCGCCGTTGATGTTCACAGTGGCGTATAGGTTTGCATAGATGCCTTTTCCTCCTCCAGTGGCCGTCACTTGACCGCCATTGATGTTCACCGAGGCACCACTATTAAGGGCATAGAAGCCATTGCTTGTGGCGTACACATTGAGTTGGCCCTTGTCTGCGCCCGTGCTCTGTGCATAGATGCTGAGGGATTTACTGTTAGAAACATAAATGCCTTTGTCGTCGATGTAGCCTTGCTCGGTGCCCACGTTCATCACGGCATTGTCCTTGAGGATGATGTGAACGTTGCCATTCGCGACATAGATTGTGTTGCTGAAGGTGACATTGCCGTCGGCCACATACCATGTTTCTTGTCCATACGTGCCGAGGTTATACATGTTGCTGGTGAGGAGGGTGTAGTTGGTGCACAACTGCCGTTGGCCGTTCTCGTCCAAGTAGGGGATGCTGCCTTCGACGTAGGGATAGAGTTTTTTGCCGGCGATGGCCTCAAAATAGTCGGTGAGCGGGCCGCTTTGGTAGATGCTGCCGTCCTCCGCGATGAAGGCCTTGCCTTCGGCGATGCTGATACTGCTGCTTTCGTAATAAGAATCGATACCGTAACTGCTTGCAAGGATGAAGCCGCTGTAGTTGGTCCATCCGAGGGTGACGCTGCCATTAGAGGCATAGATACCGTAGGAGGTTCCATCGGCCGTCACTTGGCCGCCGCTGATGTTCACAGAGGCACCATGGACTTCAATGCCTAAGGTTCCAATGGCGGTCACTTGGCCGCCGCTGATGTTCATCGTGTTTTGTTGGAAATAGATGCCGGAGTCGTTTCCATTGGCCGTCACTTGGCCTCCGCTAATGGTCATCGTGCTTTGGTAGGCAAAGATGCCGTCGTGGTTTCTTCCCGTGGCCGACACTTGGCCGCTACTGATGGTGATATCGCTGCCGTTGTAGGCATAAATGCCGTCAACCTCTCCAGAGGCTGTCACTTCGCCGCCGTTGATGGTCACCGAACTGCCATTTTGGGCATAGATGCTTCTGTCTCCTGTAGCTGTCACTTCGCCGCCGTTGATGGTCAACGAGGCATCATTAGCGGTGACATAGATGCCGATGCCTCCTGTGGCCGTCACTTGGCCTCCGCTAATGGTCATCGTGCTTTTTTCGGCAAAGATGCCACTGCCTCCATCCCCGTTTCCTGTGGCCGTCACTTCGCCGCCGTTGATGTTCACAGTGGCGTATCGGTATGCATAGATGCCGTAAGGGTAATTTCCAATTCCCGTGGCCGTCACTTCGCCGCCGTTGATGTTCACAGTGGCGTATTGGTATGCATAGATGCCGTAGGTTAAGGTATATCCCGTGGCCGTCAGGCCGCCATTGATGTTCATCGAGCCGCCATTGATGTTCACTGAGGCGCCATTCTCGGCATCGATGCCATATTGCGTGGCGTACACATTGAGTTGGCCCTTGGTCGCGCCCGTGCTCTGCGCGTAGATGCCGAGGGAGTATCCGTTAGCAACCTTGATGCCGTATTGATTGACGGGGCTTCCCGCTGTGCCCACGTTCATCACGGCATCGTCCTTGAGGATGATGTGGACATCGCCCGCAGTGCTGATATGTTGGTCAAAGTTGAGGGTGCCGTCGGCCACATACCAGCCAGCGGCGAGGTTGGTTTCGTTGCCGGTGAGGGTGGTGTATTCCGCGCAGTACACCTGTTGGCCGTTCTCGTCCAAGTAGGAAATCGCGCCCGGGATGTAGGGATAGAGTTTTTTGCCGTCGATGGCATAGGCTCCGTTCTCTTGGGCGATGGCGCCGCTGTAGGGGTTGCCGTTCTCGTCGATGAAGGTCTTGGTGAGGGTGAGGGTGCCGTTGGTGTTATAACTGTTCGCAAGGATGTAGTCGGTGGCGTTGGTCCAGCCGAGGTTGATGTTGCCGTTAGGGGCATAGATGCCGTAGTATCCAGAAGCCGTCACTTGGCCTCCGTTGATGTTCACACTACTACCACTACCATAGGCCATGATGCCGACGCCGCTTCCTCCATTTCCGGTGGCCGTCACTTGGCCTCCGTTGATGTTCACAGAGCCGTTATCTGCCTCGATGCCGACGGCGTTGCTCGAAGTGGCCGTTGCCGTCACTTTGCCGCCATTGATGGTCACAGAGCCGCCATTGGCCTTGATGCCGACGTCACTACTCGCAGAGGCGGTCACCTCGCCGCCGTTGATGGTCAGGTTGCCTATTGCCAGAATACCGATAGGACCTGAGACATTGACTGTGGCATCCTTAAGGGTGATGTTGCCGCCGGTGCCAGAGGAGGAGGTTGCTAAAATACTAATATCATTAGATGAGGAAGCCGTGACCCTTGCGCTGCTGCAGTTGAAGTCGCCGCCTGAAGCCCTGATGTCAACATACGTAGCGTAAATGTTGAGTTGGCCGTTGTTCTCGCCCGTGCTCTGTCCGTAGATGTTGATATTAGAGAGGTGTTGATAGATACCCTCTATGCCAGTTGAGACGGGGGATTGCGCCGTGCCCACGTTCATCACGGCATTGTCCTTGAGGATGATGTGGATGTCGCCATTAACTAAGATGTTGTTGGTAAAGTTGATGGTGCCTTCGGCCACATACCAACCTGTGGTGAGTGGATCGGTCTCGTTGTCGGTGAGGGGGATGTATTCTGTGCACAACTGCCGTTGGCCGTTCATGTCCAAGTAGGCCACGCTGCCCTCGATGTAGGGATACAGCGTCTTGCCGTTGATGGCCGAAGCACTGACCGTGCCACTCGCGTAGGTGTCGCCGTTCTCGTCGATGAAGGCCTTGCCCTCGGCGATGCTGATGGTGCCGGCGGCACCATAGCTGTTCGCATAGATGAAGTCGGAGGTGTTGGTCCAGCCTAGGATGAGGTCACCTGATTGATAGACATAGATGCCGTCGTAGTTTCCGATGGCCGACACTTGGCCGCCGTTGATGGTCACAGAGCCTCTCTGGGTATAGATGCCTTTATCTCCGGTGGCCGTCACTTGGCCGCCGCTGATGGTCACAGAGCCGGAATATGCCTCTATGCCTCTGCTGTTTCCAGTGGCCGTCAACTCGCCGCCGCTGATGGTCACACCACCATTATCGGTATAGATGCCTTTGCTGTTTCCGGTGGCCGTCACTTGGCCGCCGCTGATGTTCACAAAGCCGCTAGAAGAACTATAAGAACTATGAACAGAACAGATGCCGGAGCCGTTGCTCGAAGTTGCTGTCACCTTGCCTCCGTTGATGTTCACAGAGCCGCCGTAAGCATAGATGCCGTAGTCGTTTCCGGTGGCCGTCACTTGGCCGCCGTTGATTTCTACATTGCCGCCCTGTGCTTCGAGACCATAATAACCTGTTGCATTGATCGTGGCATCCTTGAGGGTGAGGTTGCCTTTGCCGGTGACACTTCCATTAAAAGCCCAAATACTAATATCATTAGATGAGGAAGCCGTGACCCTTGCGTTGCTGCAGTTGAAGTTGCCGCTGAAGGCCCAGATGGCTGTACTCGTAGCGTAAACATTGAGTTGGCCGTTGTTCGTGCCCGTGCTTTGTCCGTATATGCTGATGCTGCTGTTTGCGTTGTAATCACCTATGCCGTAACCTTGGATGGGGTTTTGCGCTGTGCCCACGTTCATCACGGCTTCGTCCTTGAGGATGATGTGGACATCGCCCGCAGTGCTGATATGTTGGTCAAAGTTAATGGTGCTTTCGGCCACGTACCATGTTTCTTGGCCTGCTGTGCCGAGGGTGGTCATGCTGTTGGTGAGGGTGGTGTATTGTCCCTCTAAGCGCAACTGCCGTTGGCCGTTCATGTCCAAGTAGGCCACGCTGCCCTCGATGTAGGGATACAGCGTCTTGCCGGCGAGGACATTGAGCTCGCTGCCCGTGAGTATGCCGCTGTAGATGTTCGTGCCATCGGTGAAGGCTTTTGTAAAGGTGGCAGTGTAAGTGTCATCGGGAGCGTAGAGGCCAGTGGAGGCAATGACGATTTGGTCGCTGGGGTTGCGCCAGGTGAAGGTGTAGCGCTTATTGTTTGCACTGATGGCGGATCCGTTGGCGGTGGCGGTGACGTTGCCGCCGGTGTAGTTGAAGTTCATGATGGCAGCGATGGCAGTGGCCTCGGAGCCAGCTGCGGTGGCACTGAGGGTGCCGCCGTTGATGGTGACGTCGGCCCCGTTAGAATAGAGAGCGTTGGAACCCTCTCCTCTGATGTCGGCTGTGATGTTACCGCCGTTGATGGTGATGGCACCTGTGACGATGGCATTATTACTGACGCCTTTGGAATAGACGCTGAGGGTGCCCATGTCGCTGCCGAGGCTCTGGCTGGTGATGGTGAGGGTAGCACCGGATAAGTTGGAGATGCCAGAGCCGTCGATTCTGTTCTCGATGGTGCCGATGTTCATGGTGTAGCCGTCGCAGAGGATGAGGTTGACATTGCCGCCGAGGGTGACGGTGCCGGTGTAGCTGATGTCGCTATTGACGACATACCAGCCTGCTGCGAGCGTCGTGGCACCGCCGCCAGTCAAAACGGTGTAGTTAGTGCATTGCTGCTGTGTGCCGTTCATGTCGAGGTAGGTGACGGGAACGACGGCGAGAGTCCATTGGGCGTAGAGCGTCACGGTGCCTTGGTCGGTGAGGTTGATGACTTCTTGTCCGTCGGTGTAACTTGTGCCGCCGCCGTTGGCTTGGGTGTTCCAGCCGTTGAAGTGGTAGCCTGTGAGGGTGAAGGCGTTGGCGGTCAGATTCTGGGCCACGTCGTAAGTGAAGGGCTGGTTGCTCATGGAGCCTTCAGTGGCTCCGTTGCCGTCGAATTGCACATAATAGGTGTTGGCTGTCATCGTCGCGCTGATGGTGACATCCTCGTTGGGCATGGTGAGCGTTGTGCCGCTGAGTGTACCTGCGCTGGCCGCATAGCCGTTGAAAGTATAGCCGGTGGGGGCTTCGCTATGGTTCAGCGTGAGGTTTACTTGGTCGTTTTCGCCAGCATAAAGTACATTATTGTATTTGATGCCCGTGCCGTAGCTGGTGATGCCGGAAGTGTTGTATGAGGTGGGCGTACCAGCATTGGCCACGGAGGTGAAGTAATCGCCCGCCGTGATGCTGCGGGTTTGCTTGCCTTGCGGGGTGCCGAGGGTGGTGGTGTAGTAACAGTTGGTGATGGTGGCGGCATCGCGAATGAAGGTGGCGCAGCCCGCACTCACGGTGTTGGCGTCGGCTGTCGGAGCGTAGAGGCTGTTGCTGATGCTGACGTTGGCACCGTTGCTGTGGTCGTTGTGACCCACGAAGCCGCCGCAGTGGGTGGTGCCAGTTGTGCTGACGATTTTGCCGTTGAAGAGGCAGCCACTGATGTTGAGAGCGACGCTTGAGCTGCTGGACACACGCGCTGCGATACCGCCATGGGTGCCATCGCCGCTGACGCTACTGTTGATGGTGACGCTGCTGCGGCAGTCAGTAATGTTGAGTGGCGTGCTGCTCACGCGGCCGATGATGCCGCCGGCAAACTGGTTGCTGGTCGTGATGGTGCCGCTGACGGTGCAGTGCTCGATGGTGAGTTCGCCCCATGACTCGCCGACGATTCCGCCAGCGATCTGGCCACCCGTGGTGATGTTGGCCACCACGTTAAGGTTGCGGATGACGGCGGGGCTAAGGGTGGTGCTGCCCACGGGGGCATTGTTGGTGATGTAACTGAACGGAGCCACGTGCTCGGTGCTTTCGGTCGTGGTGTAGTTAAAGGTCAGTGTGTTGTTCTGTCCGTTGCCCTGCCCGTCGAAGGTGCCGGCGAAGTCGTGGTAAGCGCTGCCCGCCATGCGGGAAACCTCGATGTCATTGGCAAGATAGACGGTCTTGCCGCTGAAGCCGTTGTAGGTGTCTTTGTCCAGCAAGGCATCGCAGAACACGTTCCAGCCCGTGGCGTTGTGGATGGTGTATTCTGTGCCCGCGTCATTGACGGAGAAGTCGTTGCTGCTGTAGGGGCGCAGGGTCTTGCCGCCGAGGGCCTGTATCTGGTAGTAGTCGAGTGGGCCGCTGTAGCCCGTCGTGCCGTCGTATAAAGTCTTGCCGGTGGCAATGGCGACATTGTTGACAGTTGCAAAGTAACTGTTGGCGTTGATGAAGTCGGTGTAATTCGTCCAGCCGAGGGTGATTTTGTTAGCAGCATAGATGCCATAGGAGCCTCCCGTGGCTGTGACCTTGCCGCCGTTGAAGGTGAAGTTGCTGGAAGAAGAGATACCAAGGCTGCTACCAGTGCCTGTGACGGTACCTCGGTTAATGATGATGCTGGAGCCACTGATTCCATTCAGGCCTTCGCCGTTGCCGCTGACGATACCGCCGTTGATGGTTAGGTCATCCACATTAATGCCAATGTTGTTAGCGGAGGCATTGAGGGTGCCGCTTTGTCCGCTCTGACCGTAAACGGTGAAGTTTTTGCCGAGAATGCCACTGTAATCGCCGCTGTTTACGGTCAAGGTCTTGCCGTCACAGAGGATGATGGATGCAGAGCCGGAGAAATTCATTTTGCTGCTAAACTCGGCATTCTCGCTAACGACGTACCAGCCGCCAGGAAGGTTGCTGACGTTATCGCCCGTGTGGAGCACGGTGTAGTCGGTGCAAGTCTGTGTCGAGCCGTCGGCAGCGATGTAACTTACTTCGGGGTTTTGTGCCCACGCCGTTGCGCAGGTCACGATGAGGGCGAGCGTCATGGCCGCCCGCATGAGGTTGTTTTTGAGTATTGATACTTTTTTCATTTTGTTATTTATTGTGTTTGTTTGTTGTCTGTTCGTGTCCCCGCAGCCATGTCATCCCTGCGCAGATATGTGCGGCAGCATGGGATCTATGGCTGCGGTGTGTGTCACAGGGCAGGGGTTCCGCTGCGCTTCACCGCCTGCTTAGTGTCCTGCGCCCCTACGGGGCTTTACTCCCACTGTCGCTTTACGTTTCTTTTTTTTCAAAACTGGTTGCGAAAGTATTATATTCATTATTATCAACAATGTGTTCTCTTTCAGTTGTTGTCTTAAAACGTAGTTATGCGAGAAAATTTTTCGCCACAAAAATCTTAAAACTTGGTTTTGAGATTTTTTTTGTACCTTTGCCGCGTTTTTCAAAACACGCAGTAACAGATGATTACCGTTAATGAGATGCAATACGGCGGAATGTTGACGATGGCCCTGCTGGCACTCACTCTTGTGTGGCAGGTTCCCCAGCGATTGGTCCGCAGGACGGTGTTCAGCCGCGCCCGTTGGATGATGGCGGGCGGACTGGCGTTGCTTGCGGTACATTTTCTCTTACAATACATTACCGGCTTCCGACAGATGGGCGTCACCCAAGCCGTGATGTGGAACCTGCTCTTTTTCATCCCCTGCTCATGGCTGTTTAGTATCGCCGTGCTTTATATGCAGCGGCAGGGACAATTGCGCCGCATGGATTGGTGGGTGGGGGCTATCGCGAGCATCGTTTCAGCCTTGATACTCACCGTCACTGCGACAACCGACGGCGTGCCTTTCAAAGAAGAATCGAAAGCACTGCGTTCGGCGGAGTATGTCAGCGCCGGTCTCTACGTAGTGATGCAACTCTACTATTTCGTCAACGAATACCGCGAATACCGCCGTATGCGCCGCGCCGTGGAGGAATACTACGACCACGAGTGCAGCGACATGTTAGCCTGGATGGGACGCAGCGTGAAACTGCTCACCATGCTGGCTCTCTTCACCCCCTTCGTCATCTTTGCCGAGAGTTGGTGGCTTACCGCATACGCCTGCGCGTTTTTCCTCACCATATATTATTTCGCCAGCAGCTTCCACAGCTACGGCATCAGCCTCGATGCACACTATGTGGAAGAGGCCAGCAAAAGCCAGCTGAGCGACGTATCGGCAGCACAGGCGGCA
>Ga0265298_10004724_pt1 | contig 17302 bp, 11 predicted proteins | sample AusTroGonzalo_MG_3_FD_193486 | JGI IMG/M metagenome (GOLD analysis project Ga0265298, IMG submission 193486) | Bovine rumen microbial communities from tropical cattle in Woodstock, Queensland, Australia - Gonzalo_01 | ecosystem: Host-associated > Mammals > Digestive system > Stomach > Rumen ... | reverse complement strand
CTCCTTTCCAGGATGGTGAGGACAACTGTATGTTGGACGTGATGGCCTCTGGCGATGACTCACGTACCGACCGTCAGGTTGACCATGAGTCAATGGCTCAGGAGCTGAACACCGTACTGCAGAAGGTGCTTAAGGAGCGCGAGATTACCATCATCCGCGAGTGCTTCGGCATTGGCTGTCATGAGAAGGGCCTGGAGGAAATCGGCGACCAGTTAGGACTGACCCGTGAGCGCGTTCGTCAGATTCGTGAGAAGAGCATCGCCAAGTTGCGCGACTCTGGTAATGCACGCATTTTGATGAAATATTTAGGATAAAAGTTTTGCGGCTCCAGATTTTTTTTGTACTTTTGGGGTCGTGAATCAGAAACTGCACATAACCATACTGATGCTGGGCATGATGATTTTCATGCCCAGTATTTGTTTTGCGCGTAGTAGAACAGCTGATTCTCTCCTCATCAACCGCATGTGGAACTACTATGATTTAAGCAAGGAATTCGTCAGTTGCAAGGAGAAAAACCTGTATATGGTTTACCATTTCAGCACCAAGCGCCGCAATGCGCTGCTCTATCTGATTCCTACCATGTATAGCATTGCGCGAGGAGATAAAGAATATGTGGGCGAGAGCTACTGCAGGCTCAAATATCGCAGCCTCAACAATTTCAAGATAGAGCGTCAGGTAACCTGTGGCACCATTCCTCATCATCGTAATGTGATGCCCTTCCTTTTTGAGCTGATAACGCCTAATCTCTATGACGTGCAACTCTATCCCGACAGAATCCTATCGCCCTTCCATCGCACCAACCGCTTCTTCTATAAATACCGTGTAACACAGACTGGCGGCCATACGGTGATACACTTCCGTCCTCGTAGCAGCAATACCCAGTTGATAAAGGGTGAAGTCGCTGTTGAACCGTTTACAGGACGTATTCTCTCTCTTGAATGTCAGGGAGAATTCGATATGGTTGATTTCAAGATTAATGCCATCATGGATCGGCGCGACATACACAGTCCGCTTCCCGAACAATGTACCACAGAGGCTACGTTCAAATTCTTGGGCAACAATATCAAATCGAGTATCACGGCATTCTACAACTGTCAGACCACCCTCCCCGACTCCATCATCAATGTAGACGATTCCGTCATGATGAAGAAGCTTCGCCCCATGCCGTTGGGCGAGGAGGAGAAGGGCATCTACGAGACTCGCCAGCATCAGGAGGAAGAAATACAGGAGAACGATACCATTCAGAAGTCGAACAATCGTCTGAAGGATGTGGCATGGGATATCATTGGCGACAACCTCATCAACAGCACGCACAAGCAAACGGAGAATATCACGCTGAACGTATCGCCCCTGCTGAATCCCCTATATATGGGATACAGCCATAGCAAAGGACTCTCCTATAAGCTCGACATCGGTGCGCGCTATGCCTGGAACACGCATCGCTACATGACACTGAATCCACGCTTCGGTTACAACTTCAAAGGCAAGCAGTTCTACTATACTTTGCCACTACGCATGACCTATAACCCCAAGCGTAACGGTTATACAGAGTTCTCTTGGGGTAACGGTAACCGCACCTCGCATGGTGCTTTGGGCGAAGCCTTCCAGAAAGTGATGGGTGACACCATCGCTATGCCAGACTTCAAAGACGAATACTTCCAACTCATCAATAATGTGGTGGCTTTCGACTGGCTGGAAATCATTACGGGTATGGTATATCACCGCCGTGAAAGTAGCGACAAAGCACTGATGCAACAGGCTGGGCTTGCTGATAAATTCTTCAGCTTTGCTCCTTCGCTCACCGTCAGACTGACTCCTTGGAAGAAAGGTCCTACGCTTACCGCCAACTACGAGCGCGGCATCAAGGGTGTACTGCAGTCTAATCTGGGTTACGAGCGCTGGGAGTTTGATGCTGTCTATAAGCACCAGAACAAGAGTGTGCGCATCCTGAATCTGCGTTTGGGAGCGGGTTTCTATACGCAGCGTAGCACCGACTATTTCGTTGACTTCACCAACTTCCGCGATAACAATCTGCCAACGGGTTGGCAGGATGACTGGACAGGACAATTCCAGCTGCTGGATAGCCGTTGGTATAATGAGTCTGACTACTATATACGTAGCCACGTATCCTATGACTCTCCCCTGCTCATGCTATCATGGATACCATGGGTTGGGCGCATCGTAGAGACAGAGCGTTTCTATATCAGTGCCCTATCGATAGAGCACACACGTCCCTATTTTGAGTTGGGCTACGGATTTCAGAACCGTTTCTTCTCGACAGGCATCTTTGCCAGTTTCCTCAACAGCCAATTCCAGAGTTTTGGCTGTAAATTCACCATAGAACTGTTCCGCCGATGGTAAAACCACTCACCGTATATAAAGCCAGTGCTGGTTCTGGAAAGACCTTTACGTTGGCCGTAGAGTATATCAAACTGCTGGTACAGAATCCTACCAGTTATCGCAATATCCTGGCTGTAACCTTCACCAACAAGGCTACAGAGGAGATGAAGATGCGCATACTCAGTCAGCTGTATGGCATCTCAAAGGGGCTCGACGATTCCAAGAGCTATACCGACCGCATCCTTGCATTGACGGGACTACCCCTTCAGACCGTTAAGGAGCGCGCAGGAATAGCGCTACACTTGCTATTGCATAACTACAACTATTTCCGCGTAGAGACTATCGACTCGTTCTTTCAGAGTGTGTTGCGCAATCTGGCTCGAGAGCTCGACCTGACGGCTAACCTACGTATCAGTCTGAACGACACACAAGTAGAAGAGCAGGCTGTAGACCAACTCATCGACTCCCTGACGCATACTGACCGCATGCTGCAATGGCTGCTGAGCTATATCATGGAGAAAATCAGCGACGACCATTCGTGGAACATCATCGGACAGGTGAAGCAGTTTGGTAAGACCATCTTCCGCGACTACTACAAAGCCAATCGCAAGGAGTTAGGTAACGTCATTAGCCAGAAGGGCTTCATGGAGGAATATACCAAACAGCTGAAAGAGCTTCGCAGTGCAGCACTAGAACGAATGAAAGCCATCGGCAACGAATTCTTCGACATCTTAGAAAGCGAAGGCCTGGGCATCGAAGACCTTTCCAACAAGAAGTCTGGTGTCGCAGGATTCTTCATCAAGCTACAAAACGGGGTATTCGACGAGAGTATTGAGGGTAAGCGTGTCTGCGAATGTAGCGAAGACCCAGAGAAATGGTACTCCAAAAAGAGTGAGCAGGCAGAGCACATCTATGCTGTTGCCGAATCATCACTAATACCTTTATTAAAAAAGGCGATGGAGGAGCGCCCACGACAGTACAAGATATACCAGTCTGCCGACCTCACGTTGCGCCACCTCAGCCAGTTGCGCCTATTGGGTAGCATCGAACAGAAGGTGCGCAATCTGAACGACGAGGCCAACCGCTTCCTGCTCAGCGATACGCAGCAGCTGTTGCACGACCTTATCAGCGATAGTGACTCACCATTTATCTTTGAGAAGATAGGTACGCAGCTGGAACACGTTATGATTGACGAGTTCCAAGATACCAGCACCGTACAATGGCAGAATTTCAAGGTATTGCTGCAGGAATGTATGAGTCATCAGCACTCCCAGAACCTGATAGTGGGCGACGTCAAGCAGAGCATCTATCGTTGGCGCTCGGGCGATTGGCGACTACTCAATGCCATCGACCAGCAGTTTCCGTACGCTGACGAGACTGTCGATATCCAGCCATTAAAGGTAAACTGGCGCTCATCGCGTCACATTATCAACTTCAACAATGCTTTCTTCCAGACTGCTGCTGAGCATGAATACGAGGCGCAGCGCGAAGAATATCCTATTGGTGCTGAGCAGCTGCGCCATGCCTATGATGACGTAGCACAGGAGATACCTGACGGGCGCGACAACAGCGGTTATGTCAACATCCGCCTATTACCTGCTGACAACTATCAAGAGAATACGCTGGGAGCTATTGCCGCCACCATCCGTCAGCTACAAGAACAAGGTGCTGCTCTCCACGACATCGCCATTCTCGTACGCACCAACAAACATATTCCCCTTATCGCTGCCTATTTCGACGAGCAGCTGCCCGACATACGCATCATCAGTGATGAAGCCTTCCGCTTGGATGCCTCTGTATCCATCTGTCTGCTTATTCAGGCACTCCATCTGCTGACACATCCTGACGACCAACTGGCTAAGGCCACCATCGTCAAATTATACCAGCATACTGTGCTTGGCAATTCAGTTGCCGAGAGCGAATTACTCATCAAAGACCGCGACCTCGACACGCTGCTACCTGAGGCCTATATCCAACACATGCAGGAACTGCTACAGATGCCACTCTACGAGTTGGCAGAGCGGCTCTATGCCATATTCCAACTGGAGCGTCTCAACGAGCAAAGCGCCTATCTGTGTGCTTTCTACGATCGTCTGAATCAGTTTGTTCAAGACCATGTGGCAGACATCGATGCCTTCATCCGTGAGTGGGAAGAGACCATTTGTAGCAAGACCATTCAGAGCGATGCCACAGATGGTGTGCGCATCCTATCAATCCATAAGAGTAAGGGGTTGGAGTTTCCTCACGTCATTATCCCCTTCTGCGACTGGCGCTTGGAGATGACCGATGTGCTATGGTGCAAACCTACTGAGACACCGTTCGACGCGCTACCACTGGCACCTATCGATTTCAGTGCCAGTCAGATGAAAGGTACCATCTACGAGCACGACTATCTGGACGAGCATCTGCAGAACATCGTCGACAACCTCAACCTGCTTTATGTTGCCTTTACCCGTGCGGAACATAGTTTGTATGTCCTCGGACAACGCGGTGCCAAGAGTAACCGTACGGCACTCATCGAGGCCGTACTATCGAAGATGGAATTGGAGGGAAGCACTCTTAATGGCGAAGAAGATGAGGGTGGAGAGTTGGAATTTTCTTATGGGGCTGATGGGCTGAATGGGCAATCTGGGAATAATGGGCCCACATCGCCCATTAAACCCATTAAGCCCATCAAGCCCACTAGCGAAAATATCTTCCTCCAACCCATCACGCCCATTCAGATTCAGTTGGAGACCTTCGAAGGTAAGACAGAGTTCCGCCAAAGTAATAAGAGTCGCGAATTCATTGAGGGTGAAGACGAGCAGCAGGAACTTAGCTATATCAAGATGGGTAGCGTGCTCCACGAGATATTCTCCACCATCCATACCACAGCCGACATTGAGGGAGCCCTTCGCCAATTGCAGCACGATGGTGTGCTATACGATGATGAGGTAACGTCAGCCAAACTGACAGCCATGCTACACAAGCGTTTGGAAGCCCCACGCGTGAAGGACTGGTTCTCCAGTCGTTGGAAACTATTTAATGAGTGTAGCATTCTGCGCCTCAACGAGCAAAGCGTAGTAGAAGAGCGCCGCCCTGACCGCGTGATGACTGACGGTAAAGAGACACATGTGGTGGACTTTAAGTTTGGTCGTCCAAAGCCTGAATACCAGGAGCAGGTACGCGAATACATTCAGCTGCTACAGCAGATGGGGCATCCCAACGTAAAGGGCTGGCTGTGGTATGTGTATAGCAATAAGATTGAAGAAGTGAAGGAGTAAGGAGAGAAGGAGTATGAAGAGCTTTTTAGAATACGTCGCAGAAGATATCATCCAGAAATACGGCACTGACCTGTCGCGTACAGCGGTGGTATTCCCTAACAAGCGTGCGTCACTGTTTCTCAACGACAGACTGGCACATCTGACGAATGGCAAGCCTCTTTGGAGTCCTGCCTATATCACCATCAGCGAGCTGTTCCGCCAGCAGTCTTCACTATCGGTGGCAGACCCCATCAAACTGGTGTGCGACCTGCATAAGTCGTTTTGCCTGCATACTGGTTCTGACGAGACGCTCGACAAGTTTTACGGTTGGGGACAACTGCTCATCAGCGACTTCGACGACATTGACAAGAATATGGCCGATGCCGACCGCGTCTTTGCCAACCTGCGCGACATCCATGAACTCGACGACCTTAGCTTCTTAACAGACGAACAGCGCGAATTACTCAAGCACTTCTTCAGCCACTTCACTGAGGAGCACGAGACAGAACTCAAACAGCGCTTCCTACGCCTATGGAGTCATTTCACTGATATCTATCACGACTTCAACGAGCGCTTGGCCAAACAGGGACTCGCCTACGAGGGTGCCCTTTACCGCCAGGTTGTCACTACCCTCACCACTACTCCCGACGGTTCCCCGTCGGGCATCCTGCCCCACGACCGCTATCTCTTCGTAGGTTTCAACCTACTACAGAAGGTAGAGCAGCAGCTCTTCTCACAATTGCAGAAGGCTGGCAAGGCCCATTTCTATTGGGACTTCGACGACTATTACATGCACAACCACGAGGCTGGCCGCTATATCGCCACCTATCTTAAATACTTCCCCAACGAGCTGGACAGTCAAAACGATGGTATCTACAAGAATTTCAAGCATCCCAAGGAGATTACCTACTTTGCAGCACCTACGGAACATATCCAGGCACGCTACGTCAGCAGTTGGCTGCGCGACCAGCAACGTTACAAAGATGGTAGACGAACGGCTATCGTACTCTGCAACGAACAGCTGTTACCCACCGTTATCCATTGTCTGCCCGACGAAGTAGAGAAGGTCAACATCACTACAGGCTACCCCTTGTCACAGACACCCATAGCCTCCTTTATTCAGCGTTACTACGATATGCTGCTGGGTGGCTGCAGTCCTCGACTGGTGCGCGCCTTCAAAAGGCACCCCTATGCCCGTTTCGTCGAGGACGGTCAGCCTTTGCTTACCATGCTGAGAGCTATTGCCCAAGGAGCCAAGGACGAAATTACCGATCCGTTATTCCAAGAGTCGTTGTTCCGCGCCTACACACTCATCAACCGCCTACAAGCACTTGTGGAGAGTGGTGACTTGCAAGTGACGGACACCACACTACAACGCCTCGTCAACCAGCTCATCCAACAGACATCCATTCCCTTCCATGGTGAACCCGCAGAAGGCATTCAGGTAATGGGCGTGCTGGAAACCCGCAACCTCGACTTCGACCACGTACTGCTACTCAGCTGCAACGAGGGCAATATGCCTAAGGGTGTCAACGACAGTTCCTTCATTCCCCACAGCATCCGACAGGCTTATGAGCTGACCACCGTAGAGAATAAGGTGAGCATCTACGCCTACTATTTCCATCGCCTGCTGCAACGTGCCAAGGATGTCACTATTCTATGGAACAACGCTACGGAGGACGGTCAGCGTGGAGAGATGAGCCGTTTCATGCTCCAGCTGATGGTAGAGAGTGGTCAGACGATTACGCAACATACCCTGCAGTCGGGTAAGACCGTTACCCGCTATACACCAGCAGCTATCGAGAAGACACCCCACGTCCTCGACTTACTTACCCAGCAGTTTACCGGTCCTGATGCCCTGTTTTCGCCTTCAGCCATCAACAAGTATATGCGCTGCCAGCTACAGTTCTACTACCGCTATATTGCAGGCCTCAAAGAACCCGATGAGCCCGACGACGAGCAGGAGCTTGATAATCGCATCTTTGGCAACATCTTCCACCAGGCAGCCGACACACTCTATCACCAGCTACCTAAGCATGTGACAAGAGAAGCCCTCGACCAATTGCTGAAGAGTAAGATAGCCATTGAAAAAGCAGTAGATGATGCCTTCCACCAGGAGTTGCCCCACGCCATCATTGGTGGTCTGCACCTCATTAATCGTGAGGTCATCATCCGCTATCTGCGCCAGCTCATTGAGATTGACAAGGCGCTCACGCCTTTCGATATTATCGGTTTGGAGTGCGATGTTACACGCGATTACCAACTACCCAATAGCGATTGCCTATTAAGAATAGGTGGTCGCATCGACCGTTTGGATCAGATGAGCGATGGACGCATCCGTGTGGTAGACTACAAGACGGGCAGTCACAAACTAAAAGCATTGGCTGGTGTAGACGACATCTTTGACCCGGCTAAGATTCATGAGCATTCCGACTACTATCTGCAGACCTTCACCTATGCAGATATAGTCAGTCGCCACGAATCTCATCCCGTATCTCCTGCCCTATTATTTATCCAACATGCAGCAGCTAAGGACTACGACCCTACGCTGTGTTTTGGCAAGGAGAAGATTCTCGACATCCGAGAGCATAGCGGTCGTTTCTGTGAGTTATTGGAAAACAAAGTGAACGAGATATTCTCACAGAACATCCCGTTCACTCCCACCACAGATCTCAAGATCTGCCAGTCTTGTCCCTATCTGCAGATGTGCAGACGGTAAATCATTTTAGCGGTTTTTGTTACGCAGGAACCACTGATGAGTAAAGAAGTGGTATAGCAGTAGCGCTACGACAATCAGTGCCAGAGCGGTTTCTATCAGCAATGTAGGTTGCTGGTAGAAGCAACCATAGCCCAATGCCAATCCAGCAGCCAATCCAGTCTCCCATCCCAGAAAGTAAGTGCTCTGCGAGGTGCCTCGCTGACAGTGACGACTCAGTTTGATAAAGAACAGCAGGAAGCGTGAACCAATGATACCAGTACTTAGTCCTACCAAGACGGGCGGCACTGGAGAGTCAGGAACAACCAACAAGATGAGTAGTGCTGCCAACATCAGAAATAATCCAGTAATGATTTCGCTCTTCAATTCAGCATCACGGAATACGAAGCGTTGTGCCAATAGAGCCAACAGGAATCCACCCATCATCAATGCATAGAACATTGGTTCGAAGGGCATAGAGAGCAACAAACCTATTACGGTAGTCACCAATAGCAAATTGATGAATAGCACAAAGCCATGCGTCAGGAAGAAGCGGTCGAGCGATACCACCTTGACACCCTCTTCAGGCGTACGGAAAGGGAACGTGATAATCTTTACCAATAGCAGGGCACATACGGCACACCCTATGGCACCCAGTAGCACACTGCTAAAGCCATCCAGCGCATAGACGATTAATCCTGCCAGCGGACCCAGCGATAGCGCAAAGCGCGCAAACCACGAAGCACTGTGGTTAGCTTCTGTACGCTGAAACGATTCACACGTATCGATAATCAGCGTCGACGATAGCACCATCTGTGCCAGTCCGAATGTTGCTCCCAGCACAAAGCGGTGCAGCATGATAACGGAGAATATGGCCAACTCCTGATGCATCGTGTCAACATACCACAAGAAGGTCAGATTGACAATTAGTGCCACCATTGCCCACATGCAGACTACGTTACGACGATAGCGCTGCACCAGCCATGAGCAGAATGTGCCCATCACGTACAGTCCCAGGCCGAATACCCCCATCGAGCGTCCTGCCTCTACAGGCGAGAAATGCTGCGTTTCCATCAGCCAGTGTGGCATGATGGGAATAAGGATATATACCGACATCGTCAGCAGTAGTGAACTGATGGCCATCAGCCAGAAGTCCCTATGCCAAAGTTTAATATGTACTGGTGTATTCTGTGTATTCATTCATTAGTACGATTCGTTCGCATTGGGGAAGTCGCCATTCTTGACGTCTTCCACATAGTGTCCCACGGCATCGCATATGACGCTATTCAGATCGGCATAGCGACGCAAGAAACGGGGTGAGAAACCCTGTGTCATGCCCAGCATGTCGGCAATCACCAACACCTGACCATCACAGCCATTGCCAGCACCAATACCGATGGTCGGACACTTCACCAGCTTCGTTACCTCTGTAGCCAGTGCAGCAGGCACCTTCTCCAGCGTAATACCAAAACAGCCTGCCTCGTCCAGCAGTTGGGCGTCGTGCAATAGCTTCTCAGCCTCAGCCTGCTCCTTAGCACGCACAGCATAGGTACCAAACTTATTAATCGACTGGGGTGTCAGTCCCAGGTGAGCCATCACGGGGATGCCAGCGTCGAGGATGCGCTTTACGGTGTCGAGAATCTCCTCGCCACCTTCCATTTTCAGGGCGTCGCAGCCACTCTCCTTCATGATACGGATGGCGTTGGCCACACCCTCGGTAGGATTTACCTGATATGAGCCAAAAGGCATATCACACACAACCAAAGCGCGCTGTACAGCACGAACCACTGAGCGAGCATGATAAATCATATAGTCCACAGTCATCGGCAGTGTAGTAGCATTACCAGCCATTACGTTTGAGGCACTGTCGCCAACGAGGATAGCATCGATACCAGCCTTGTCAACGATGCCGGCCATAGTATAGTCATACGATGTGAGCATGGAGATTTTCTCGCCTTTCTGCTTCATCTCCATGAAACGTTGTGTTGTCACTTTGCGATTGTCGCTAACTAAATATCCTGACATAATACTTTAAATTGAGAATTTACAATTGAGAATGGAGAATTATAACTGTGTGAAGTCGCTGACCACCTCGTCACATAGCGGACGGATGGCATCAGCTCTATTCGTCGTGGCCAAGCCTACCACATACATGCCAGCGGCACGACCTGACTTCAATCCATTAAACGAGTCTTCGAACACTACACAGTCCTTCGGCTCCACGCCAAAGCGCTCTGCAGCCTTCAGATAGCAGTCGGGATCGGGCTTCGAACGCTCGAAATCCTCTGAGGTAAGAATAGCATCAAACAACTCTCGGAACTCTGGACGACTGGCATATACCGCCTGCATCTTAGGCTGGTTAGAACTCGTCACCACAGCAGTCTTCACACCCTGCTGACGCAGTTTCTTGATAAATGCTTCGAAGCCTGCCACATACTGATAATCCATCTGCTGCTCATACTGATTCAGGCGCTCTGTAATCAGTGGCTGCTTATCTGTCAGCTCTCCTGAGAACCATGCGTCGTAAATCTGCACCAGCGTCTGTCCTTTGATTTCGTGCTCCAGTCCAGGATGCTCTGGGTGGAACTCACGGCACTGGCTTCCCCAGAACACCGTATACTGCGGTTCTGTGTCGAAAACGACACCATCCAGGTCAAATAATGCAGCTTTTATATCCTTCATTTTCACCTTATTATTATAAATTGGGTGCAAAGGTACTATTTTTTCCGCACGCGCGCAAATAATCTGCCTAAAAACCGACATTTAGACAAATCTGCTCCCACCGGCAAGGTACTCTATCAAGTATAGGGAAATCCCCCTGCGGGTTTAGGGATAATCCTTTGTACTATCATCATTTTCTTCTTACTTTTGCAACGTGAACATTAAACACTTGCAATTATGAAGAAGATGATGATAGCCCTCTTAGGTATGCTGACGATAGCAGCATCGGGCAAGGCAATGAGTTATGAACAGGCTCGCAACGAGGCATTGTTCTTAACCGATAAAATGGCTTACGAGCTGAATCTTACTGATGAACAGTATGAGGCCGCCTACGAGATCAACCTCGACTACCTGATGGGTGTAACGAGTTACGATGATGTCTATGGCGACTACTGGGAGCGCCGCAACCGCGACCTCAGCTACATACTGCTCGATGCACAGTGGCAGGCATATATCGCTGCCAGCTACTTCTATCGCCCGCTGTATTGGAGCGCAGGCTACTGGCACTTCGGCATCTATGCCCGCTATCCACACCGCGACTACTTCTACTTCGGACGTCCTGCATTCTACCTTACCTATCGTGGTGCTCACGCTTGGCACTTGCATGGCACACACGGTTACTACTATAACCACCGCCACCACTTCCGCCCAGCCGGACGTACTCACTTTGGTATGTTAGACCGTTGGAATAGAGGCGATTATCGTCATCACCACGGAGGCACAGCAAGTCATCATGGTGACAGACCAGGGCACCACGGTGGTACAATAGGTAACCACGGCGGAAGACCAGGACATCATGATGGTTCATTAGGAGGACATCATAGAGACGATGGTAAGGGCCACGGAACTGTAAGAGACCACGGTACTGTAAGAGACCACGGCAATAGCCATCATCGTTCAGGAGACTTCGGAAGTTCGCGTACCAGCTCTACACGCACTACCGTAAATCATAGCAGCGGTTCATTCGGTGGAAGCCATAGTAGTGGCTCATTCGGTGGAAGTCGCAGTAGCGGTTCATTCGGCAGTAGCCGTAGTAGTAGCTCCAGCAGTAGCAGTGCTAGTCGAGGAGGCTTTGGCGGAGGCAGCCGCAGCAGTAGCAGCCATAGCGGCGGCAGCAGAAGCGGTGGTTCGTTCGGCAGACACCGTTAACAGGCGCACCTCAGCATTCATCATACGCTGCACCTCACGCATTGTACACCCCGCATAAACAGCAAGAATTGCTTTGTTGATAATGCCATGACCTACGGCCACCACCCGCTTACCAGGGTAGGTGGCCGTAATATATTGTAGGAAGTCAGCAGCACGCTGTAGCAGTGCCGGCTCACTCTCAATATCATCTGGCCATACCAATCCTTTTAACTCGGGTATATAACGTCCTGTAAAACTTCCCCAGTCGCGTTCGCGAAGCAGTTGGGTAGTATTTACGGGCAGGCTATGAGGAGCAGCAATAATCTCTGCTGTCTGTATAGCGCGGTGTAAGTCACTAGATACAAAAGCATCGACAGGTTCGGCAGCCAATCGCTGCGCCACCTGTCGAGCTTGTTCCCTACCCTGCTCGTTCAGTTCGCCCTGTGTCTGTCCCTGCATAATCTGCAGTGCATTGTCCACAGTCTCCCCGTGACGTATCAGAAATAGCGTAGTATCACACATTCGTCACAATACCTTCGATATAGGTTTTGAGAATATGGATACCCGTCTTGTTATCGCCACCCCAAGGGATGATAAGGTCGGCAAACTTCTTCGTAGGTTCGATAAACTGGTCGTGCATGGGTTTGAGCACCTTCTCATAGCGGTCGAGCACCATGTCGACAGTACGTCCACGCTCTACCACGTCACGACGGATATTGCGAATAAGACGCACGTCAGAGTCCGTATCTACGAATATCTTCAGGTCCATCATGTCGCGTAACTTCTTATAGTGTAGCGTCATGATGCCCTCCAGAATAATAACGGGCTTGGGTTCTACATGAATTGTCTCGGGCAGACGGTTAGAGATAATATAAGAATAGGTGGGCTGTTCTACGGCCTGACCACTCTTGAGCATCTTGATATGCTCTGTGAGCAGCTTCCAGTCAAAAGCGTCTGGATGGTCGAAGTTAATAGCCTTACGCTCTTCGTCGGTCATCCCCGTCGTGTCGTTATAATACGAGTCCAAGGGTACTACGGCTGCACAATGAGCTGGCAGCACACTGGCGATTCTCTTGACGACGGTGGTCTTACCAGAGCCTGTACCGCCTGCAATTCCGATAATATACATTTATTTTTGTTCTTTTACTAAATATACCAAAGTAGGCAGGTGGTCGCTATAGCCGTTGAGCCATACTCCACCAGCATGGGTACGCAGGGTATTGCCCTTATACCGGCCTTCCTGCTGGAAGAGATAGTCGCGACGGAAAATCTGTGCTTTCCAGTACTTCAGCGACGAATAGTCCTTCTTACCCTTTTGGTTCAGCAGTGAGTGCGACATGATAATCTGGTCGAAGAGATTCCACTTACCATCATACATCAGTGTACCCGTACCGCTGGCGTGGATATTCCAGAAGGGGTTGAACAGTCCGTCAGGCTTTACATCCTCCAGTTCACGCTGTGCACCCAATGCCTTTGACATAGAAGGATCAGCAGGGTCATCATTCATATCACCCATAATAAAGAGCTTCACCTTAGGATCATCCTTCAGCAGTGAGTCCTTCACGGCACGAATCTGCTTGCCGCCCAGTTCACGATAGTAGCTCGTAGCACCACGTGAGGGCAGATGGTTTACGATGATAGTTACATGCTCATCGGCCATTGTACCGCTGCATACCAAGAAGCCACGGGTAGCACGACGGGCATCCTCAGGCTTGTCATATATATAAGGTACCAGCTTCACGTCGCGCAACTTAAACAGGGCAGGATTATACACCAGACCACAGTCTACACCACGACGGTCAGGACCTTCCAGCAGCACATACTGGAAATTACGCTTCTTCAGAGGTTCCTCGTTGCACAGGTCTTTCAGACAACCTGCGTTTTCTACCTCAGAGACACCGATAGCGGCAGCACCTACAGTAGGCAGCACGTCGGTACCCATCTCTGAGAGTACACGAGCCATATTCTTCAGCTTGTTACGATACTTCATACCCGTCCATTTGTTTCTGCCGTCAGGCAAATACTCATAGTCGTTATGACCTTCGTCATGAAGTGTATCAAACAGGTTTTCAAGGTTATAGAAACCAATGGCATACACAGAGTATTTCTTCTCTTGTGCCAATGCGTTCAGTGTTCCTACAAGGAACATAACGGTCATTAAGGAAAGCAGTTTTTTCATAATCATTTAGATTTATTGCTGCGAAGATACGCATTATTTTTGAGATATTCTAATTTTTTTCAAAAAAAAACACGATAAAATACTTTTTTTTGCATTTAATTCATTAACTTTGCAGCAGAATCTTTGAACCGAAATAACAAAAAAACACAATTTAAAATAAACATCTTATGCAAAAAAAGCTTCATTTAGCCGTGTTGGCTCTATTCGTTGCTACGACTGCGTTTGCACAGGTTCCTCAAACCAAATCGGTTGCTGAGGATGAGGAGCAGGCTGTCTTGAACGAGCAGGCCTTCACTTTCACGGAAGCACAATTAGGCGAGGACGACGATATGGCACAGAACGTGTCTATCATCTCATCTAATCAGAACATCTTCGCCAATTCATCTGGTTTCCAGTTCAGCGCTGGCCGCTTCCGCTATCGTGCTTTTAACCAAAAGTACAATGAGATTTACATTAACGGTGCTCCTATGAACGACATGGAGTCAGGACAGTTCCGCTTCGGACTGATTGGTGGTCTGAACCGTCAGACCAACAGTGGTCGTGAGGCTTCACTGCCCTTCGAGTTCAACAACTTCTCTATGCCTTCTATGGCAGGTTCCAACAACTACGACTTCCGTCCCAGCCGTATGGCTACCGGACAGTATGTATCTCTCGCTGGAGCCAACCGTAGCTACACACTGCGTGGCATGTACACCTACAATACTGGTCTGAGACCAGACGGATGGGCACTGTCAGCAGCTCTGACCTACCGTTGGGCAGAGCGCGGTTATGCTAAGGGTACCTTCTACAACTCGCTGTCATACTTCTTCGGAGCTGAGAAGAAGTTCAACGACCAGCATTCTGTAGCCTTCATCACATGGGGCAGCCCCACGGAGCGTGCCTCTCAGGGTGCTGCAACAGACGAGGCTTACTGGATGGCTAACAGCAACTACTACAACCCTTATTGGGGCTATCAGGACGGCAAGATTCGTAACTCTCGCGTCGTAAAAGACTTCTCACCCACTGCACTTATCAACTGGGACTGGAAGATTAACGACCGCATGAAGTTGCAGACTGCACTGACTGGCCGCTACTCTATGTATAAAGGTACCAGCCTTGGATACAATGGTGGTGAGAACCCTGCTCCAGACTATTGGAAGCTCATGCCATCAAGCTACTTCGACGTATGGTATGCCGACAAGGAGAACACAGAAGAGGCTTACAACAAGTACTATTCTGCTCGTACCTACTGGATGGGTAGTGAAGATGCACGCCAGATCAATTGGGATGGCATGTACTACACCAACCGTCAGGGCAATGCCACCAACAGCGATGCCAGATACTTTGTACAGGCTAAGCATATCAATGCACTGAACCTGACACTGGCTTCAACGCTGAAGACTGAGCTGAGCAAGAACACCAATCTGAATATCGGCTTCAGCCTGGGTACCAACCGCGGTGCTCACTATAAGACGATGGACGACCTGCTGGGCGCTAACATCTATCACAACATCAACACCTACGCACTGGGAACATACAGTCCTGACGATCCTCGTATCCAGTATGACCTGAACAACCCCAACGCAGTAGTGAAAGAGGGTGACAAGATGGACTACGACTACAACCTGCTGGTCAACAAGGCACAGGCTTGGGCTGCACTGAAGTATCAGAAGAACAGAGTGGCCGCATTCCTTGCTGGTCGCGTAGCAGGCACCAGCATGCAGCGTGATGGTAAGATGCTCAACGGTATCGCAGAGGCTATGGGCCTCGACTCTTATGGCAAGAGTAAGACAGCCCGCTTCCTCGACGGTGGTGCTAAGGGTGGTCTGACCTATAACCTCGGTGGTGGTAACGTTATCAGCATCGGTGCAGGTTATGAGCTGAAGGCTCCTAACGCTAATGCCGTATTCGTATCTCCTGAGATGACCAACGAGTTCTGCGCTAACCTGAAGAACGAGAAGATCTTCAGCAGCGAGTTCGGCTATCAGTTTGCTACCACATGGCTCAAGGCAAACATCAATGCCTACTACAGCAAGCTGAGTGACGTTTCTGAGTGGCAGAACTTCTTCGATGACGATATCAACTCATTCTCTTATGTATCAATGACTGGTATCAAGAAAGAGTACTACGGCGTTGAGCTGGGTATCAAGGCTTCTCTCAGTTCTGCATGGAGCATCCGCGCTCTGGCAGCTATCAGCGAGGCAAAGAACACCAACAATGCCACTGTACGCTACATGAGTTCTGCAAAGCCCATTGAGGGTGACAACTTCTATGCTGAGGAGACTGTATTAAATAAGAACATGCGCGAGGCAGGTACTCCGCTGTCAGTATATGGCCTGACACTGAGCTACAGCGCCAGTGGTTGGTTCATCGACCTGAGCGGCAACTACTACGACCGCATCTACCTCTCTTACTCTCCCGTTTATCGTTACGAGAGCACTATCGTGAACCGCAACAAGGCAGCTATTGCTCGCGGCATCGACGCTGAGCGCACCATCGACGATAACGGCAACGTTATCCAGAGCGCCCTCGATCAGGCCAAGGGTAAGGGTGGCTTCATGCTCGACCTGAGCATTGGCCGTTCTATCCGCATGAAGTCTGGCCAGCTGAACATCAACCTCTCACTGACCAACCTGCTGAACAACACCTCACTGTGTACTGGCGGTTACGAGCAGAGTCGTAGTAACTACTCTATTGGTTCTACTGATGGTGAGGTTAACACCAGCCGTCTGTACCGCTTCGACCAGAACCCGAAGAAGTACTATGCTTGGGGTATCAACGGTATGCTGAACATTGGTTACAGATTCTAAAACACTGAAGCATTATGAAGACAAGAAATATTTTCCTATTAGCACTGTCAGCTATCTTTGCCACAGCGTGCCACACGTGGGACGAGCCTACGCTTGAGGCTGGACAGGAGAGCTATGGTAATCAGTATATCCAGGAGACCAATGTGGTAACCATTGACGCCCTGAAAACTGAGTTTAAGGATGCCATTAGCAAGGGTACTCTCTCACA
>Ga0265298_10004723_pt1 | contig 17306 bp, 15 predicted proteins | sample AusTroGonzalo_MG_3_FD_193486 | JGI IMG/M metagenome (GOLD analysis project Ga0265298, IMG submission 193486) | Bovine rumen microbial communities from tropical cattle in Woodstock, Queensland, Australia - Gonzalo_01 | ecosystem: Host-associated > Mammals > Digestive system > Stomach > Rumen ... | reverse complement strand
ATGAGGTCATCATCAGCCTCAACGTCCCACAGCCTCCCCTGACCATTGATACCATCCAAGTGGTCCCTATCTCTCATTACGGTTTCAGCGTCATCACGCCCGACAACCGCGACATTGCAGAAAAAGTCAGCATAGAAGGCAACGAGATACACATTATGTGTGCCGAACAACCGGACAGTTGCCGTGTCCGCTATGCCATCAATGGAGAGAAGATGAAGAGTGGTCGCCTGCATGGTCCTCGTGGCAACCTGCGTGACTCACAAGGCAACTGGTGCTGGCAGTTTGACATGGCAACCTATTGAATTACACCAATTATTTGAACATTTTGTACGTATAATAGTTTTTATATCTTTAACTATAAAATTTCAATGAAATCGAATACAAATAATAGAGTAGAATACATAGATGCTCTTCGTGGAATGACTATGATATTAGTCGTATATTCTCACATTGCAAATTTAGGGTTAGTTAATGTTAACATGGCATATAACAATGTATTTATGACATTTCGAATGCCAACATTTTTCTTTATCAGTGGATGGGTATTCTACAAAGCAGATCGAATATGGAATAAGGATACTATTTGGAGCATTATTAAAAAGAAATTTATGGTACAAATAATTCCTTTTCTTATTTTCCTGCTACTTTATATGTATCTATTCTTCAATGTTCCAGGACATTGCAATTCTTTTGAAGACAAATATGGGTATTGGTTTACTTTATCATTATTCGAATACTTTATAATATACATTGCAGTAGAAGCACTATTCAACAAACAACATACGAATAGGAAAGAAATAATTGTGATGTCAATAATGTTTGCTTTATCGATTATCGCATTCTATTATGGACAAGTCAAATTTGTTGTAAACATCGGAATATGGAGACCTATATTAACATTTCTTAGTTTCACCAAAATCAAGTATATCATTTTTTTCTGGTTCGGAACCTTTGTCAAGAAAAATTTCGACAAATTTATTCGAATAACCGATAATCAATATATGATAGCAGTATGCCTTTGTCTTTTTCTCTTTACAATAATTGGACCATTCGATTATAACAACATAGAATTCCAATTCATTACCTATTTGTTTGCGGGGTTAACTGGTATTATCATAGTGTTCACCTTCTTTAGAAGAAATGAATCCTTGTTTTCAAAGAATACAAGAATCGGATTCGTATTACAATATGTTGGCCAACGCACATTAGATATTTATCTATTACACTACTTATTTCTGCCCAACCACATGACCCAAATAGGAACATGGCTATCCCAATATAGCAACAAATCAATAGATATGCTTATTATCCTTGTGATATCATTATGGATAACAGCCATAACATTGATAATAAGTAACATCATAAGACTTAGTCCATTCCTTGGTCATTATCTGTTTGGGGTAAAGAGAACGCCCCTAAAAGTTAAAAGCGAATCTAAATTATAATGAAAACCAAAGAAAAAATGTATATTCCGTAAGACTACTAGTGCTGGCAGTTTGACATATTTGTTGAATAGGACAACAATTACCACTTCCTGTGTTTCAGACGGTAATATTGGTATAGCCCTAAGGGAAACATCAGCAGCAGGTACAACTTATAGTCGGAAGCAGAGAACAGCCTCCCGTCATTGGCTATCAGTGAGCATGCTATGTACATACGCATGTTCCTTTGTCTGCTGCCTTTCTTCAGCTTAATACGTTGATTGTAGTACATCCGATAGCTCTTGGGATTGCTGAACAGGATATCCCACCCGTTGCGGGTAATACCATCAGGCTGATACTCACAGTCCTGTGAATAATAGGGGAAGACCAACAGCTTGTATTCCTCGTCTAACTGGTCATAAAGGTAAGCCTCAGTGACATACTTCTCGCCGTCAAACACAGGGAAAAGATTCTGTTTCAACACATCGGTCTTAAACACCAACGTGGTCTCACCACGATAGCCAGAATTATTCAACTCGGACAACGTTGCCAATTGTATATTATCAGGAAAACGTCCTTGAATGCCAGACAGCATCTTGCGATAAGACACCATGCCACTGGTTCGGGAAGAAGCAGCCAAGGTGATGTTCTTATCCCAGTAGTCCAAATTGTCCTGAACAACAGACGGAGAAGACAGATAGTCATCAGAATCAACACACACGAACAACTCTGTGTCACACAGTTCCACGCCCTTGTTATGAGCACGTGTCTTCCCAACGTTTTCCTGGTAATGGTATCTGATTTCTATCTGACTTTCAGCCATCCAAGAACATACCAGCTGTTCTGTCCCGTCAGTAGAGCCGTCATCAACTATCAACCACACAAAGTCCTTGCAGCTTTGTGTACAAAGACTTTGGTACAACTTAGGCAAGATGTATTTCCTGTTGAAAGTCGGAGTAAAGATTGTTAAGCGTTTCTTCATCATACAACCTTTATTGAAAATTCTAATATTCCAAAACAGAAAGGTAAGCTTGTTCCCACTGTGGCATGACGCGGTCTTGGCTGTAACGGGCAGCAGCCTGATGAGCAGCAAGTCCCATCTGTTGGCGTTCTACCTCATGGGTAATCATCCATTCCATCTTGGCAGCAAGATCTTCAGCATCCATCTTAGCCAGCAGACCAGTAGAACCATCCTCAATGATTTCAGACGGACCAAAGGGGCAGTCAGTAGACACCACAGGGATGCCACAGGACATCGCCTCGATGATAACCAGACCAAAGCCCTCAAAATCACTGCTCATTACAAAAAACTCACTACGTTGGTACTCACTAATGATGTCGTGAGTAACTGACATCAGTCTTATACGTCCCGTCAGTCCCAACCGATCAATACGTGCCTGCAACTCATCTTGCAAGGAACCCTCTCCATAAATGTCGACAGACCATTCAGGATAATGGGCAGCTATCAGTGAGAAAGCATCTATCAAACGGTCAAAACGCTTCTGGAAATACAATCGGCCAACACCTATAATTCTTCTCTTAGCCTTCCCGACGATCTGCAATTCATCATTGTAATAAGTAGAAGGATTAGGAATGACCTTCACATGGGGTACTCTCTGCCTACGCCAGTAGTCAGCATCACGTTCTGTCAAAGCTATCAGGAGGTCAGACCGACGGATTGTCCTGTTGGACGGGTACAACATTGATAGCAAACGTTCCGTGAGCGCCTTGCCTGTCATGTGGTGTATAGATGCCAGATGCGACTCAATAACTATCTTCTTATCATGAGCCACCTCCATCATATCAAAGATAAAATCCTGAGTATTGGGGATAGTAATGACAATAACATCAGGGCAAAACTCTTCCAGCACACGACCCACACGTTCCCTGAACTGCCGTTTCATCTGGAGATAACATCCTAATCTGGCATAGAAAGGCTGTCGATAAATGATATACACAGGACAGTCCACATCAACCTGCAGAACCCGGCTGTCCAAATCATAGAACATCTTATTCTGTCCCTGTTTATAAGTCAGGAACATAACCTCATGACCTCTGCCAACAAGGTAGTTAGCCTTGTCAGTCAACGTACGTTCCAAACCACCGGAACAATGCAGTACAGGGGCAAAATAGATGAGTTTCATCAGCCGTACACTAATTATTACAAGAAATTGTCGGGTGCATCGTCGTAATGGTCAGTCTTGGAGAACAGGTGAGAGAATCCATAGAACTTCAGACGATGCCATACGGCAGCAAGCAATGACTTCTCCTTCAGTCCACCATAGCCTGTAATGACCCGGCAACGCTTGTCGTAGACAAACTTGATCTTGCCATATTTCTTCATGGACAGGGCCATAGAGCCATCCTCACCCCGAAGCAGTTCCACACGGTAACCTTCTTTCATCGCGTTCTCAGTGTAATAGCCAAAGGCAAGGCCACGCACAGTCAGTTCAGGACGATTGATGTTCTGAATGCGCAGATAAATATCACGGAAGAACTCATACATCTTCATCTGGAACTTGGAGTGATTCTCATCAGGATAATAGCTCCACATGCCTGCGACGGCAGAAATACCAGGCTTCATCAGATTTTCAATCATGATCTCGATGTAATGAGGCGGATACATCGTATCACAGTCAATACACATGGCATATTTGCCCTTGGCCTGATTCAGGCCACACTGACGGGCATAGCCACAGGTGTGCTGATGCTCTGTATAATAAGTCACGCCGAACTTCTCATAGATTTCTGCAGTACGGTCCTTTGACTCATTGTCAACACCGATAAACTCCATGGGATACTTACATTGCTGCTCACTCAGTGACCAAAGACAGGCCGGCAGACGACGCTCCTCGTTGTATGCTACAATAACTATCGAGACCAGAGGCTCATCACTCTGAAGAGCTGCCAGACGGTCACGTGTCTCTTCAATGACTGTCTGAGGAACCTCACTAAAAGGCTTCTCATAGATGCTAAGAAATTTTTCGTACCACTCCATATAATAATATTTATAATCTTTCAAACAGGCTCTTCCACTTGTCTGCAATATTCTCTATGCTAAACCGCTGGATATTCTTACGTGCTTTTTTACCCAACAACTCAATAGTCTTGGGATTGTTAAGCAATCCTATTAGTGCCTGAGCCAATGCTTCTACATTATCATTCTCCACCAGGATACCGTCTTCCTTATCAGTAATGATGCTTCTTGGTCCCCATGGACAATCGAAAGACACTACAGGAACACCACATGCCATAGCTTCGGCAATGGCCATTCCAAATCCCTCAAAGCGAGAGCTGCATACTGCCACACTGCTTTGGGTATATCTTTTCTCAATGTCAGACACACGGCCATTCAGCTGACAATGGCCACGATCAATGCCAAGCTGATCGATCAACTGTTCGTATGAAGAGCGGTCACCATCCCCATAGACGTCCAATCGCCACTCGGGGCATGCTTTCTGAACCACAGCCCACGCCTGAAGCAGAGAGTCATAGCCCTTCTCATGGCAGTAACGGCCTACAGCAATGACCTGCTTGTTGGTAAATTGGCTATATGTCGTTGGCATGAAAGACAGCGGGTTGGGTATCACCTGGACATTGCTGAGTTCTGGCCATGAATTCTTGTCACTTTCCGTCAATACAACGAAACTATCCAGTTTGCGCAGTTTTCCAATCAAGTTTTGCATCCAGAACTTGGAGAACAACTGTTTGATAGCATTTGTCTCATGCTTTTCGAAATTGCGGTAGTGTACCCTGTTGATGTGAATCTCACCTACTTTCTTGCTGCCGTCTTTGATGTCATTGATAAAATTAATCTCACGACGCAGTAAGCTGATGGTGATATCAGGTCTTAACTCCATTAATTGTGCCTTCAGACGTTTTTTATATACCCTTTGCTTTCTAAGATACAAATAAGTCCTCTTGACAAAAGAAGTATTCCACAACTCCTCAAAACCAATGTCAAGATTTACAATCTTTATTTGGGGAGATAATGGATAAAAATTGGGCTTCCCTTTTCCGTCTGTCAATATGACAGTAATGTCATAGCCGAAATGCTCAGCCAGAAAGTTGGCTTTGAGTGTCAGTACACGTTCCATACCTCCAGCCAAATACAAGGCAGGAATACAATACGTGATTTTGTATAAGCCGTTTTCTTTTTTCACGGAACAAGCCCATTTTATCTTGCAAAAGTACTATGAATAATTGAAATGTCCAAATTATCAGTGCGTTTTTTTTCGGAAATCATGGCAAATTGCAGTTTTTTATTGTTCCATTGTTACAAATATTCCTCAAAATTTGTTCTTTCGGAAATAATTGTGTACTTTTGTGGCAATTAAGTATTATTACATTGTAACTAAAACACAGTAGAAGATATGAAGTACAATTATTTGATAGTGGGTTCCGGACTGTATGGTGCCACATTTGCGTATTGTGCGAAGCAGCATGGCAAACGATGTCTGGTCATTGACAAACGTGCCCATCTCGGCGGTAATCTGTATTGTGATTGCATTGCTGGCATCAATGTTCACAAATACGGTCCTCACATCTTTCATACTTCCAACAAAAAGGTGTGGGCTTTCGTCAACTCTATCGTCGAGTTCAACCGTTTTACAGAGTCACCTGTAGCTTTCTATAAGGGGCGTGCCTATAATCTGCCTTTCAACATGAATACCTTCTCCCAGATGTGGGGCGTACTGACCCCTGCAGAGGCTAAGCAGAAGATTGATGAACAGCGGAAGGAGATGGAGGGTAAAGTGCCGACCAATCTGGAAGAGCAGGCCATTGCTTTGGTTGGCAGGGATATCTATGAGCGACTGATAAAAGGCTACACTGAGAAACAATGGGGCCGTAAGTGTACAGAGCTGCCACCATTCATTATCAAGCGATTGCCTGTGCGTTTTGTCTATGACAACAATTACTTCAACGATACCTTTCAGGGTGTTCCCATCGGTGGCTATAACAAGCTCATCGACGGTCTGCTGCAAGGAGCCGACACCAAGGTCAATACCGACTTCTTCGCCCATAGGGCGGAATTGGAAGCCATGGCCGACAAGATTGTGTTCACAGGCAAGATAGATGAGTTCTATGGCTATAAGTACGGTAAACTGGACTATCGTACGGTGAGGTTTGAGAACGAGGTACTTGACGTGTCCAACTATCAGGGACTGGCCCAGATCAACTATACCGAGGCAGAGGTTCCCTATACCCGCATTATTGAGCACAAGCATTTTGAGTCTTTTGCTGGCGATGTGGACAAGAACCCCCAGACTGTTATCAGCAGGGAGTATTCCGTGGAGTGGGAGGACGGCATGGAACCTTACTATCCTGTCAACGACGACAAGAATAATGCCCTCTACAAACAGTACGAGGCATTGGCAGAAAAGGAACAGAATGTCATCTTTGGTGGACGTCTGGCTGAATACAAGTACTATGACATGGCACCTATTGTGGAGAAGGTGTTGGAAGCGTGGACTTGATGTAAGCCGTTTCGAGATATTTAGGAAAGTTTAGGAAACATGGAAAAAATAGATTTTGTCGTAACGTGGTTAGACTCCAACGACCCTGAATGGCAGAAGCAATATAACCATTATAGGTCGGTAACAAATGGGGACAAGTCCATAGCCCGATTTAGGGATATGGATATCTTCAACTACTGGTTCAGGGCTGTCGAAAAGTATGCCCCTTGGGTCAACAAGGTTTTTCTTGTCACTAACGGGAAGTTCCCTGACTGGATTAACAAAGACAACCCTAAGTTGGTGCTCGTCAGACATGAGGACTACATACCCAAGGAATTTCTGCCGACCTTTAACTCATGTACCATCGAGTTGAATTTCAATCGTATCAAGGAGCTTTCGGAGCATTTTGTCTACTTCAATGATGACATTCTTTTGAACGGGCCCATCACCCCTGACTACTATTTCAAAAAAGGGCTTCCCTGCGACCTCAACAAGGAGACCTGCTTCAATGTACCAATCTATACGCATCAAGAGAAATTCAACATCTACATGTCCATGCTTGCAGACGTGGGCATTGTCAATGGCCATTTCAACAGATGGAAAACCGTCTGCCAATCACCCTGGCGGTGGTTTGGTCTCCACTTAGGCATCAAGGGACTGGTTATGAGTGGGGTGTTAATTAAGCAAAGGTTGTTTGTGGGTTTTTCTAACTTCCATGCAGAGCAGACCTTCCTAAAATCTACCTTCGAAGAAGTCTGGAAGAATGAGCCAGATTTCCTGTATTCCAGTTGCACCCGTTTCAGGGAAGAGGTCATTGCCAACCCTTACGTGTTCCGTTATTGGCAATTGGCTGGGAATCGGTTCTACCCCCAAAAGAGGAAATTCGCAACCTATCATCTTGTTGACAGGAGTGTTATTGGTGATATTGAGAAAGCCCTCTTCAATACTGACTATGCTTCTATTTGCCTGAACGACACATCCATGTTTTCGGAAGAAGATTTTGATTTCATTGTCGGCCGCATCAAGGAAATGTTGGAGAAAAAATTCCCAGAGAAGTCTTCATTTGAAATATAGCTTATGTAAGAAAGTGCAAACGAATAATACAGGCATTAATGGGTAAAAAGTCAAACATAAAGTTTTCAGCCTTAGGAACATTGGAAGGATGCAGGAGGTTCTTATTGTCCTGTCATGGATATCCTTCAAAAGGTGTCATGTCCGCAGGTGTTCCGTGTAACGTAGAAGATCCGACAGCAGATGTTACTCATGGGGATGTGATTCACCCGTGTGTCAAATATATCAAAGAAGGTTTTGAAGGTCACCAATGGTGGATGGTTTACACTCCCTTCTATGCAGAAAATGACAAGTTGAAGAATCCAAGGCTATGTTATGCGGATGCTGCAGAAGGTGACCTTCCTACAGAATGGAAGTTCTATTGTGTTATTGCAGACGCACCAAAGGCTGGTTATAACTCCGACCCCACCATGTTATTCCATAACGGACAACTGTATGTGTATTGGCGTGAATACGAAACATTAAGGGCAAAGGAAAAAGGATTCACAAGACTAACCTATGGATGCAGGATCCATGAAGGACAGATCACTTATTTCCCAGAACCTCAACTTACGGAAGACTCGGAAATTGGAGATAAAGAGTGCTGCTCTACCGTCATTGCAATAAACGAGGCTTTCAAGGCATACGCTGTTCATACAGACTTCTATCCAAGTTATATTTTCCGTTTACCCTCTTCCGTAGGAGGCAAGTTATATGATTATAAGGTCGTTTTCCTGCTTGATGCCCTTGGTATTTCAAGTATCAACAAGTGTCATGGTGTGGCCATCTGGGACTCTGAATCATTGGAGCAACCCTTCCGTTATATCAAGACGGTCCCGTTTGAGAACTCGCCAAGACTCTATCAACCTTGGCACATGGAAGTCTTCGAGGACAGTGCAAATGCGGACAAGGCACTTTATGCCGTTGTCCTGAGCCGTCAAAGGCATGGAAGGATTTGTCTTGCGAAAAGTCTGGACGGCGAGACCTTCCGTTTCTATGACAAACCTCTGTTGACTTCCAAGAACACAGACTCTATCGGGCTATACAAGCCGTCTGCAGTGCAGGTTGGAAACAAGTTCCACTTGTTCTATACCATTCATGACAACAAGGATTACAACCTGCATCGTTTGTTTGTGACAACCGCTGACTGGAACGAGTTATTATGTAAAATCGATAATCCGCAATTAAGATGACATACCATGTCAGATATGTAAAAATACAATTGAGCTTATGAAACTAATCTATTTCGCCCCTAATCTACATTATGTAGGTGGCTTGGAAAGGACGTTGACAGACAAAGCCAATTACCTTGTTGCAAAAGGTCATGAGGTCATGTTCCTGACATATAATCAAGGGCAAAACAAGGTGTTTTATGATTTGGACAGCCGAGTTCAGCAAGCAGACGTAGACTGTCCTGTGCATACCATATACAGGCAGCCTTTCTATGCCAGGTTAGGTTACTATTTCCAATTGAAACGCCAGTTTAAGGAGCGTGTGGGCCGTGTCCTGGATGAGTTTCGCCCTGATGTCATTGTCATCACCATACCCAATACGCAGGATTTTATCCTTGACATGATGGAGGTGGCTCATGATAAGAAGATAGTCATTGAGTCGCATCTGGCATCTATACACCACATGACAGGCAAGGCGCTCACGGAACGTCTGCTCTCAATGCTGTACCCGCCCAACAAAGCAATCCGTCGGTCTGACCTCCTGATAGCATTAACAGAACATGATGCCGACTACTGGCGTAAGCAGAGGGTACCTCATGTGACGGTAATTCCTAATCCGTCAACTTACTATAGTGATGAACTAAAGACGGTTGAGAAAGTTAACGGACGGATTATTTGCGTTGGCCGGCTGTATTTTCAGAAGCGTTTTGACCGTTTAATAGAAGCTTTCTCACTGATAGCTGCCAAATATCCTGAATGGACTATCGACATCTTTGGAGGCGGCTCTTTGAAAGAAGAACTGCAAGGGCGGATTGATCAGCTGGGATTAACAGGACGTGTACGTCTGATGCCTCCTACCCATGACATCATCAGAGAATACCACCGCAGCGAGTTTTTTGTGTTGAGTAGTGATTTTGAGGGTTTCGGGCTGGTCATCATCGAAGCCATGGCATGTGGCATACCCGTAGTGGCAACAGACTGTCCATACGGTCCGTCAGAAATCATAGAAGACGGTAAGACCGGTTTATTGGCAAAAATGGATGCTGAAGACCTTGCTGCCAAGATGGAATGGATGATTACCCACGATGATGAACGTCAGCAGATGGGACTGAATGCCCATCAGGCTGCTGCCCGTTACCGCTCAGAACGTGTCATGTCAGAATGGGAATCAGCCTATCAATCGGTTATGTAAGGCATATCACATTATTAATTATTTCTACTATTTTGATATATTTCGTAATTATTTTTGGAACAATCGGTTTTATTCCTTAATTTTGTAGCGAGAACCAACGAAAGAAATGATTGAACTAAGTATCATCGTCCCTGTCTATCAGGTGGAGCATTACATCCGTAAGTGCGTGGAGAGCATCTTCAAGCAGGGACTTGATGATAGTCGTTTCGAAGTAATCATAGTCAACGATGGCACTAAGGATCGTAGCATAGAGGTGATTGCTGACATCATCAGCCAGCATGATAACGTCACCGTCATCAATCAGAAAAACGAAAGCTTATCTGTTGCACGCAACAAGGGTCTTTCCGTAGCTAAAGGTGAATACATTCTGATGCCAGACTCTGATGACTTTTTGGTTGAGAACAGTCTGTCCCCTCTATTAGATAAGGCTCTGGAGACTAAAGTAGACCTCGTTGTGGCTGACTTCCTGATGATTGAAGACAAAGATATGCCCCATTTTTCTGGTGTAGTCCAAAAAGAGTTTTCTGTACAGGAAAAGACAGGTCAACAACTCTTTTTAGATGATTTAAACCCACGCCAATGCTATGTGTGGCGAACACTTTACAGAAAGGCATTCCTAATAGAAAATCACATCAGTTTTATTCGAGGCATCAACTATCAGGATGTTCCCTTTACGCATAAATGCTATCTGAAAGCTCAGCGATGTCTGAGAGCGTCCTGGATATTATATATATACAGATTGAATCGTCCAGGGGCGGCAACAACAATATTTACGGTTAATAAGTCGAGGAGCTATAGCATTGCAATGGCAGCCACATGGAACCTTAGGCAAATCATCGGGCTTACACCCGATACACTGCATAAGTTGGAGGAGGACGTGTATACCTCTTTTAACACAATGATATATCACACCATATATAGCATAAAAAAGAGAAAAGAGAGGAAACAAGTCATGGACATCCTGAAATATGAAGTGCCTCAACTGAATTTCACCCATGGAATCAGACAAAAGGTGATATCTTTCATGGTGCGGTATGTACCATATCTCTATGTTGAACTCTATTATCTTTATGGTAAAATTGCATTTTTGAAAGCCAGGAAAAAATAGACCTTACAAATTATCATGAAACAGCTTCTATGACTCGTTGCATCTGAAGTGTCCATGTCAGATATCTTACTGTTTTACGTATTTCTTCAGGCTTCATGATGAAATGATCCATGAAGTCGATAATCTGCTGAATATTGATTGGTGACTCATCGGCGGGAGCTTTCAGCACGTATGGCTGGTGGTCAAAGTCACTATCCTGTTCGCTATAGATAAAAGGGATGCCTCGAGTGGCATATTCTCGATTTTTCAGGGTCTTGATAACTGTGATGCCACTGCGATGACGGCCTAATGAACCGATGGCAAACTGACATTGATTAAACACCTGATCAAGCTCATCCCCAAAAAGTGCATCATGGAAAATTATCTTATCTTCAATCCCGTACTTCTTAATAATGGGCTTAAAGACGTACTTCATCCGCTTAGGATGGACACCTCCGACAACATGGAAGAAAACATCCGGCTGCTTGATTTGGGCTGTTTGCTTTTGGCTATAGTACTCTCCTATTCCTGCCATCACACGATCGAAGCCATGCCAGTCATGTACTTCTGCTACACCGATCAGATGTAGAGGTGAGAGGCAAGAGGTGACAGGTGAATGGAGAGGAATGCTATCCAAATCAACACCATTACTGATATTGATCGTGCGTTGGCCAAAAATTTCCTTGGCATCAGAAAAAGTGACAACAGCATCCATCTGTCTGTATAGTTGGTTCCTGAAACGTTTATCAATCCACAAACCAAGCCGCATATTCCAATCGCTCTTGCGAGTAAACTCGTTATCATAGGGGTAAGTCGGAATTTCCGTAACAGCATGAATGCCAGCTTTTCTTAGGCGCTTGAAGAAACGAATGAGGAAAGGACTGGCGTTTTGAAAACATCGGGCATAGACGAACTCAATGCCCTCGCGGACACAATAGTCATAGATGCAGTCAAAGCCCACCCGCTGACTTATAGCGGCCCAAGCTCCCTTACCATAGTCCTTAAGGACCTTACCATCAATAAATCGACAGCGATGACCATTAGACGCATAATCGTAGGAGCACAGCCTCACATCGTGACCGTTTTCCCGGAGTCCTTTCACCTGATAGTGTATCTTCTTGGAGATACCACTATGTTCAGAGAAACCATGATATACAAGAAACAGTACCTTCATACCAAATGTTTTTGCAAAGGTACAAAATATTTTGAATTATTTATCTTAATTCGATATATTTTTTAAATATTAACAACTGTCTACAACCATCGCCCCATGATTCTAGTCACTTTTTCAAGAATATAATAATAACGGCGGAAATAATAAAGCTTCTGTAGGTAAGTAAATGGGAAAAAAAGCAACAGAAAGAAGCAGGAGACCAACAAGTATCCTTTACGCAATGAATAGGACAACAAACGTTTCCTGACCTTCAAGAAGTCCTTGGCTAACTGATCAGGGAAAGAATAACGAATGAACAAATCGACGCCCCTCATTAAGAAATTACCCAAATAGAGCAGATAGCCAGTTCCAACCTTCCTCTGATTTCTGTCTGATACTGCCGGGAAGTCAAGCAAATCATTTACATTGACTATATAGCTAAGCAGCGTTTTTTCTGCTTTTTCAGGATTAAAGACAGTGTTCATAATAGAGGACTGGTTATATGTATAGACGTAAGTCACCTTAGGTAATAGCAAGACAGAGGACGCACAGGAAAGCAGATGGTATGACCATGTCATATCTTCGAAAAAGACCCCCTCAATGAATGGCGCTATCTTATCCTGCAAAAAACGACGTCGTATGAGCTTATTCCATGCACATGGATAAATCTGATGATTAAGATAACGATATAGGATTTGATCGTCGCTGTCATATAAAATCGGATCAACTAAATCAAGGAGAAACGTTTCACCCGACTTACAATCCTTCACGTTGCCTATATAAACATCCACTTCCGGATATTGCTTGATGTTGTCTAAGAAGTATCCGATGCTGTCAGGCATCAAATAGTCATCAGAGTCTATGAACATGATATAATCTCCCGTCGCATGGGAAAGGCCTGTATTACGGGCAGCTGACAAACCACGGTTTTTTTCATGTTCAACAATCATAAACCGAATAGAGCCATTGTAGCTGTCAACTAACTGCCGAACCAGTTCCATACTATGGTCTTGTCCACAGTCATCCACTATAATGCATTCCATATTCACCCCCGTCATGTCTTGGGATAAAACAGACTCCAAGCACCGATTTACATACGGCTCTACATTATAAACGGGTATAATAAATGAAATGCTAACCATCACTCTTTATTTTATAACCTGCTGATACAGGCTGAAGCAGGTGTCTATCATTCTTTCTTTCAGGAATAACTCGGAGAAGCGGGACCTGGCCCCTTCAGAGAGAGTGTGGTAGAGTGTGTGGTCATCCATGATGCGACGGATGGCGTCAGCCAGGGCCTTGGCCTCCATAGGAGGCACCACGAGGCCTGATACGCCATCAGCATTGACCCAAGGGACTCCAGACCCCTCAATGTCACACGACACGACGGGTTTGCCACACGACATGGCCTCTATCTGCACGATGGCAAAGGCCTCTGTTTTCTGAACACTACTCAGGCAATAAACATCGCAGGCTCCGTAATAAACTGGCAGGTCATCGTCAGAGATACGACCTAACAGACGGACACGGTTTTGCAAACCAAGCTCGTCAATCTGAGCCTGCAACTCACTTTGTAGTTCACCAGAACCGCCTATCAGAACGACATAGCTGTCATCAAGATAGCGGGCCGCCTCCACCAAATAGCGGTATCCTTTATAATGGACCAAACGACCTAATGAGAACACGATCTTCTTGTCACCATACTGCGCTCTGAGCCGTGCCACCTTGTCGGCATCTGGCTCGACTGGAGCAATGCCGATGGGCAAGCAGGCACACTTGTGCTGAACATCCTGAAGACATGGCGACTGGGCAAGATAAACGGGTGTAGTGCCTATGATAAGGTCGGCACGAGTAATAAGCCACCGCTGTAAGGGCTGATAGAGACTCAACAGCTTCTTCTGTTTCACGATGTCGCTGTGCCAGTGCAAAACGACCTTCCCTTTGTATCCAGACAGGCGCAAAGCCAGGGCAGCCATCGGGTCGGGATGATGGACATGGATAATATCGTAGGAAGAGGCTATCCTCCTGAGCACTGTCACCATTTGGGGCGATATCATCGTAGCATACTTTTTCAGCAGTTTTCTGGTACAGATAACCTTATTGTAAGGAGTAAGTTCGATGACGGTTTCTCCTTTGTGAACATGGGCGCACAGCATATCACAGCAGACTCCCCTCTCCGAGAAGCCTGTCAGCAGATCGTACATCACTTTTTCCACTCCACCCTGAATGGGATAGAACTTTCCTAACTGCAGTACTTTCATAATCCGGCTGCAAAGGTACGAATAAAAATGAAGAATGAAGAATGAAGAATGAAGAATTTGGCTTTCAACATACAATAAAATGAAAATGCATCCGTTAAATATACAAACAATGTAATAAATGACGAAAAGCTATACTCCAAAATATTTAGCAAATACCGACAGAAACAATCCTCGTTTTATCGGAGACGGGATGAACGAATTTGAACGCAACACCAAACGGCTGATTGATTTGTTCACGTCGCTCGTCTGTATGATTGTTTTCTCGCCGCTCTTTCTCGTATGCTACATTGCCGTCAAACGTGAAGACGGCGGCCCTGCCATTTTCAAGCAAGAGCGTATCGGACGCTTTGGACGTCCTTTCTACATCTATAAGTTCAGGAGCATGAGAGTAGATGCCGAGAAGAACGGTCCGGCACTCTACCAGCATGAGAAGGAGACACGTATGACGAAAACTGGGAAATTCCTGCGGGAACACCACTTAGACGAACTTCCCCAGTTGTGGAACGTATTCAAAGGTGAGATGGCCTTCATAGGGCCACGGCCAGAACGTAAATACTACATTGACCAGATTCTCAAGCAGGACCCACGCTATGTCTATCTCTACCAAGTACGACCTGGCGTGACGTCGTATGCCACTCTTTACAACGGTTATACAGACACTATGGAGAAGATGCTTCGCCGACTGGAGCTGGACCTGTACTATCTGGAGCACCGTTCTCTGTGGTTCGATGCGAAACTCTTGGTGAAGACATTCCTCAATATTGTGTTCGGCAAGAAATTCTGATTGTCAATGATACGCATTTTACCCCTCGTCATATGTTACTTGTTTAGCGTCAGTGCAGCAGCTCAAGACTCACTGTCAACACACATCACTTACGACCTGACAACGGAAGCCGCCGTAGGAACAGGTGACTTTACGGCTTACCAGTTGGTTACTAACCGTCACCATGTATTGGCAAGCCGTTCAAACACGGCCTATTTGCGTGGTGCCGTTAACATAGAACACCCGTTTTCCAGAAGTCTTTCATTGTCTGGCTGCATGGATGCCATCGCCTCGGTACATGCCGACCACAAGGCTTATCTGCAGCAGTGCTACGTCAATCTGAAATACCAGTCGTTCTTCATCGAGGCTGGCAGCCGTGAACAGAAGCCTGTATTATTCGATAGTCAACTCTCCAACGGCACATTTACAAAAGGCACTAACGCCAAACCAATTCCACAGGTCCACTTCGGTACAGACGGCTTTTGGGTTCTCCCCTATACCAAGAAGTGGCTGCAGGCCAACTTTGACTTCGGCTACGGGAAATACATGGACAGCGACTACCGGCAGGACATGTTCCTGAACCACAGCATTAACGACGCATACGCCACAGGGGCATACTACCATCAGAAACATCTCTATCTCCGCAGCAACCCTGAAAAACGCTTCTTTGCCGCAGCTGGAATAGAACATGTGGTGCAATTCAGTGGCACCAGACATGAATATGTGGACGGTGAGCTGACAGTAAAGGAAAAGCCAGCAAACCTGAAAGCATTTTGGAAGGTGTTAATACCCCTTGAAAACGGCAACTACTTCCAGAACAATGACATGGATGACTGGCGCTATGGCAACCATATCGGCTCGATGACCTACCTGATTGGATGGAACATCAACAAGACACACCAAGTGCAAGCCTATCTTGACAACCCCTTCGAAGACGGCTCTGGCATACGCAAGGGTAACGGCTGGGACGGTCTGTGGGGCTTGCAGTATAACAACAAGGCTATAGGTAGGCAACCAGTCAGGAAAGCTGTGCTGGAGTATTTCCAGTCCACCAACCAGTGCGGTCCCCTGCACTGGGACAGTGACGACTATCCAGAACACGTAAGAAGCCAGATTACAGACCTGGTGGTTGGCAACGACAACTATTACAATCACAACTTCTACGTCAGTTACACCCATTTTGGCATGGCGCAGGGCAATGCGCTCATCACCTCTCCTATATATAATAAGGATGGCTTCACAGCTTTCCGTGACAACCGTGTCAAGGCCTGGCATTTAGGCATCAACGGCGAGTTAACCGACCACCTTTCCTATCTTGTCAAGGGTTCCTACCGTGAGGGATGGGGCACCTATTCCGCTCCCCTGCCTACAAAGCACCACTCCTTCGACGCCCTATTCCAGGGACTCTACGACCTTGGATCGTGGCAGTTCTCAGCAGCTTATGCCTTTGATAAGGGAAACATCTACGGCGACTGTTCCACTTTTAACTTTAAAATCAGTTATCATGGCAAGATACTTTAGAATATTAGTTATTGGCTGTTGGCTATTGGCCGTGAGCTTTTTTACTTCCTGTCAGGAGGGAGGTGAAGCCGGTGACTTGCTGGGCTTGTGGCGCATGACTAACTCCGACACCCGTTATGTCAGCTTCTCCGGTTCTGTCACCTTGTTTCAAAGCATCTCAGAAGGACAGGTATTCGGGAATTTTCAGCACGTTGGCGACAGTCTTTTCATACAGTGCTGTTCCATTAACA
>Ga0265298_10004722_pt1 | contig 17308 bp, 14 predicted proteins | sample AusTroGonzalo_MG_3_FD_193486 | JGI IMG/M metagenome (GOLD analysis project Ga0265298, IMG submission 193486) | Bovine rumen microbial communities from tropical cattle in Woodstock, Queensland, Australia - Gonzalo_01 | ecosystem: Host-associated > Mammals > Digestive system > Stomach > Rumen ... | reverse complement strand
AGAAAGAATCTTTTTCATGTTTTCCTCCAACAGCGATTTATTTCAACCGGCATACCGCGATTGATATATGCATTTTAGCATGGCAGTCAGCCTGCGGTCAAATCGAAAAAAGTATTGCGTACGAGTTGATTTTTTCCTTCGGAAATTTTATAATCAGGGCCATCGCCCCGAAGCCGAAGATTCTGTTCTTTGACGAAGCGACCAGCGCACTGGACAACGTGACGCAGAAGAAGATTTCCGACGCGTTGGAGGGACTGAACTGCACCCGGATCGTGATTGCTCACCGGCTTTCCACCATACGCCAGTGCGACCGGATCCTTGTGCTGGACAAAGGAAAGATCGCCGAGGACGGAACCTACGACGAGCTGATTGCTCTGAAGGGTATTTTTGCCGATCTGGTGGTCCGGCAGCAGCTGGACATCCCGGATGAGGAAAAAGCATAAAGCATCAGGGAAAGGAAGAAGAACCATGGTAACAAAGGAAATTAAGCTGAGAATTCACGAAGAATCAGATCTGTTCTCCGAATACGATCCGGATCAGGAAATGCTCGATGAAGGAGTGCACGACTATCTGGTCAGCAATTATCTGAACAAGCACCGGTTTAACCGGGACCAGTATACGCTGCGGATTATCAGCGACGAGCCGCTGAACGAAAAAAGCGTGGAAGAGCGCATTAAAAACTACTATGCCGGGCAGAAAGACAACGTTTCCTTTAACGTGAAGAAAGTGACGATCAAGGAGGCGGTCTGCTGGATCGTGGGGGCGGCGCTGCTGGCGCTGTGGCTGATCCTTTCGGCAGACAAAAGCAGCGTATTTATTGAAATTCTTTCTGCGATCGCATCGGTGATCGTATGGGAAGCGATCACCATCGCCGTTATGGAGAGGCCCCAGATGGTACGGGAAGAGAAGGCCTTTGACAAAGTGCTGAATGCCAGGTTCGTCTTTGAAACGCGCAAAGAGGAATAAGCGGTTCAGCTTTCCTGCGGCTGCTGACAATTGGTGAAATAGACATTGATACAGCCACCGATCAGGAAAAACATCATACAGTAATAGAGCCACATCATGACGACCATGACGGTGCCGAGATAGCCATAGGCGCCGAACTGATCCGAAAACGAGACATAGATGGAATATCCCCAGGAAAACAGAATCCAGGACGCGGCGCAGAAGACCGCCCCGGGGAACTGCTTTTTGAACTTACGCTTTCCCGCGGCCAGACTGTCATAGAGAAACATAAAAACAGGAATCAGGATAAAACCGAGGACAAAATAGCGGGTTGACTGCAGAAAAGAGATGAGACCTTCCCAGAAGGACTGCTTTGCGGACAGACTTTGCAGATATTCAAGGAGGGCAGGGCCGTACACCAGGAGCACGAGACTGAGGACCAGGGTGAGGATGAGCAGGAGCGTATAAAGCATGGCCCGGGCAAAAACGATGAGGAAATGCTGATCCCGCTTTACACCGTAGACGATGTTCATGCCCTTCATGAGAGCCCTCATGGCGCCGCTGGCAGACACCAGCAGCAGAAGAGAGGAGATGACGGTTGTGGTTTCGTTGCTGTTGAAGATGCTCTTCACAATGGGCTCGATGATCGAAAACAACGGGCCGGAAACCGTATCGGAGAGCACGCGCATCACGTCTTCCTGGGTGACAGGCAAATAACGGACGAGACTGACCAGCAGCATCACCGCCGGGGGCAGCGCCATCATCATATGATAATCCGCGGAGGCGGCATAGGCCGGGACATGGGCTTTTTTCGTCATTTCAACGATCTGCTTTACCGCGGCAAAGAATTTATTGGGCTTTTTCATGAGAAATTATTTCTTCTTGAGCATCTTTTTGACCGTGAAAATCCCCAGGCCAATGGAGAAGATGATGCCCACCACCGCCAACAGCGGAACGCCGTGAGACGTCTTCGGATTAATATCCGCGGTGGTCAGAATACAGCTTCCGAAGAAGATGACACAGGCGAAGACAGCCAGCACCACGTTCAGCACGGTTTTCTCAGCCCGGTCGACGATCTCCTCATAGCCGGTGAGCTCCATGTTCATCTTCAGCCGGCCCTTGAGGACGCTGGTGAGAACGTCGGAGGTGAGCGCCGGAAGCTTCGCGCCCTTTTTCGTAATTTCCAGGGCTTCCTTGCCGACGGACAGCAGCTCCTGGCTGACATCCATGCTCTGTTTCGCGCGTTCCATCAGCTTGCCCGAAATGATTTCAAACAGGTTCAGTTCCGGACACAGCTCCTCAATGACGCCTTCGATGGTGGCAAGGGAACGGACGAGCATCGTGTATTTTCCGGGAAGGGTGATATGATGCTTGGTGGCCAGATCCACGACTTCCTCCAGCAACATGGAAAGATCCAGGTCGTTGATGCTGGTGACGTTCATATACTTGTCGATCATGATATCAACGTCTTCCATCAGCTTGTTGCGGTTGGTCTTGGGCGAGGTGAGGCCCATGGACATGATGGCGTTGACCAGACCGTCGAGATCCCGGTTCAGCAGAGAGAGGATCAGGTTCTGGATGGTATTGACATCGGATTCAGAGATCCGGCCGATCATGCCGAAATCGATCCAGTAGGGGACCTTATCCTGTACCATGATGTTGCCCTGATGGGGATCGGCGTGGAATGTTCCGACGTCGAGGACCTGGTGGAGATAATTCTCCACGATCGCCCTGCCGAGCTCCTCAAAATCGACGCCCATCTCGACGAGCTTTTCTTTCTTGGCGATGGTGGGGCCGTTGACGCAGGTCATGGTGAACATCCGCTCGGTGGTGAGCTCGTCGATGACCGTCGGGCAGGAAACTTTAGTTTCATCCTCGATGCAGTATTCCTTGAAGAACTTGGTGTTTTCGGCTTCGACCCGGAAATCCAGCTCTTCTTCCGTGACCTTTTCCATCTCTTCGATCACGGACAGCAGATCCAGCTTTTCCTCATCGCTGTCATCCGCCTCGCCGATAGTGTTGATCAGAGCAGCACCCTTCTTCAGCAGGACATAGTCCTTGCGCATCATGTCGGCGATCAGCGGCCGCTGAACCTTGACGACGACCCTTGTTCCGTCTTTCATGACGGCCAGGTGCGCCTGGCCGACGGAAGCGGAACCGAGAGGCTTGTCCTGAAACTCGCTGAACAGCTCGTCGATGGTTTTGCCGGTTTCCTGCTCAATCACCGCGCGGGCGATCTGCGGATCCAGGGGTTTCACGTTGGCCCGAAGGTTTTCCAGCTCTTTGCAGTAGCTTTCCGGCAGGAGATCCACACGGCTGGACATGATCTGACCGATCTTGACGTAGGTGGGGCCCAGGTCTTCCAGCGTGGTGCGCAGCTCGATGGGTGTGAAGCCGTTGGCGTAGAAATTATGTGCCGAGAATACGCCGAAGATTTCGGCCGCGCGCTGCTTTTCCTTCTTTTCCTTTTCACTGATTTCCCGGGAGAGCAGGGACTTCATTTTGTCGCTGAGCTGCTCCTGGGTGTGCTTCAGGCGGTTCTTGCGGTCTTCCAGCTCCTGATGACGGGCGGCTTTGCTCATCTGACGGGCTTCGGCCTTTTCTTCCTTCTTTTTCTTCTGTGCTTCGGTTCTTTCCGCGCGTTTTTTGCCGCGGGCTTCGACCTTTTCTTCACGAACCTTTTTGGCCTTTTCGACCAGTGATTCCTTCGGCGCGGTTGTTTCCGCAATTTTATCGGCCATCATGGCGGCGACCTTTTCCGCGGCTTTTTCGGCAGCCTTTTCCGCCGCGGCATCGGCAATTTGCTCCGCCGTCATTTCGGCGATGGCATCCGCCACCGCTTCCGCAGATTCATCGGCGGCTTCCTGTACGGAATCCGCGAGGGCATTCGTTACCTGTTCAACCGCTTCGGCGGCCTGATTCATTTCTTCCACAACCGTTTCTTCGGGCTTATTTGTTGTTTTCTTCGCACTCATATCAAACGAACCTCCTTACTCTTCCGCACGGGGCCAAATCCAGATCACCCGCAGGATGCTGACGACCGCATCGAACAGCAGCGTGAAGCCGATGATCTTCAGGAGCGCTTTCTGCGTATCCCAGAAGGGATTGAGGAAAATCGTCACACCGGCGGCCACCAGGATGACCGCCAGAATCGCCATCAGCCACCATCCATTCCGTCCGGAAGGCCTGATGTACATCAGCGCGTTATAAAACAGTTCAATTCCCTGCAGCACCAAGAGCACACCGAACAGCCAGCCCAGGAGCTTCAGGATTTTGTCGCTGAAAACCAGCACCGACAATCCCATCAGGCCGATGGCCATGGCGCAGCCGAGCATTACCGTGTTCATCAGGACTTTCTTGCTGTTGAGATAGTCCAGAATCATAACGACGGCCAGGATCAGGGCAAGATAACCCATGGAGCTGACGAGTGTGTCGATGTAGCGCTCGGGGCAGATGACCATAGCCAGGCCGACCGCAATCAGGATCATCGACATGATGACCGAGGAGCGTTTGATCTTGTTGATTGACTGAAACAGCATAGTGACCATCCTCCATAAAAAATCTCCCCTCAGAAACCGAAGAGGGAAAATGCTGTGACTTCATTATATTCGTTCAAACTATTATGCGTCAACTCTTTTTTCCGGAGGAACCCCGCCATCCGTTTTTTTTTTCGGCGGAAAAACGGGATGTACGGATGAATCTTTCAACAGGTTCTATACAAAAACGGATGCGGATGCTATAATAAGCATGGTATACTTATCACAATCGCAAAAAACCAAGGGAGGAGCGAAAGACAGATGAAGAAGATTCCTGTTCTCCTGACGGCGCTGGTGCTGATTCTTGTCGGCACGGCTGCTTTTGCGGAGGGGAATGTCATCAAGTTTGACCAGAAGGTGAATACCGTTTTCGAAGGCGAGACCCTTCAGACAGTACTGATCCTGGAGGGCGAACCTGCGACGGGCGAAATTTCCTATGTTTCCGCCAATGAAAAGGTCGCGACCGTCGATGAGAAAGGCGTCGTGACCGGCGTCGCCAAAGGCCGGTCCACCATCACTGCCGTTTCCAAGACGGAAAAAAGAACCTTCAAGACCCAGCTGACCGTGACGGTGGCCCGCAAAGCTGAGTCCATCGAAGTGGATACCCGGAAACTGCCGCTGCACGAAGCGGACGACCCGCTGCTGTCCGGACTGCTGAAGGCGGAAGGGGAAAACCTGCCCGTGCTGATGGTACCGGTGAAGAAACGGATCAGCCTGCAGGCCAACGTGCTGCCAAAGGACGCCACCAACCGTAAGGCGGTGTTCACCACGGCGGAAGAGAGCGTTGCAATCGCCAAGGGAAACAACGTGACCGGCGTCGCCACGGGCGAGACCGTCCTGAACATTGCCAGCGAATCGAACCCGGAAGTGGCCGTGCAGTACAGGGTGCTGGTGGTACAACCGGTGACGCGGCTTGCGCTTGAACCCCGGAATCCGACCGTGGCCAAAGGAAGCCAGGTGAACCTGAGCGCTTCCTTGCTGCCGGAGGACGCGTCGATTCAGGCCATCGCCTGGAACTCCCAGAACGAGAAAGTGGCCACCGTGGATGAAAACGGCGTGGTGACCGGCATGGAACGGGGCAACGCGCGGATCGTCGCGACGGCGACGGACGGCAGCAACGTACGGGCCAACATCAGCGTACGGGTGACCCAGAGCGCCGAGGAAATCACGCTGGACAAGACGGAAATGACACTGGACGCGGGCCGCAGCGGCGTGATTCGTGCCACGGTGCTGCCGAAGAACACGGACGACAAGAAGGTGATCTGGACCTCTTCCGACGAGAGCATTGCCACGGTGAACAATTCGGGCCGAGTGACGGCGGTGGCGCTGGGCACATGCACCATTACCTGCTCCAGTGCCTCTACGGAAGGCGTTTCCGCCTCGGCTACGGTGACGGTACAGCAGCCGGTGACAAAGATCGTATTCGGCGACGCCCCGGTGGTTTATGTGGACGAGAACGCCCAGCTGACCTGGAGCGTGGAGCCTGCCAATGCCTCTAATCCCGCTCTGACCTTCGCGTCCAACAACACGAAAGTGCTGACCGTTTCCGAAGACGGAACGGTGACAGGCATCAAGGGCGGAACAGCCACCGTCATCGCAACCAGCACCGACGGCAGCAACCGGAAGGCGAAGATTCAGATCAAGGTCTGCGTCCACGCCACCGGCGTTCATATGTACCGCAACACCGCCTATGTCAACGTCGGGGAGTCCGCCACCTGCAAAGCCGTGCTGGAGCCGAAAGAGGCCAGCGACAACCGAATGAGCTGGCAGAGCGACGACGTGGATATTGCCGAGGCCAGCGGCGAAGCGACGCAGCTGAAGATTCACGGCGTTTCCGAAGGCACCACCCGGATTACGGGAACCACCGCCGACGGCGGGTTCCAGACCTCCATTGAGGTGAAGATCGGCGACTGGGACCGGTCCCTGAAACTGACGGCGATTGATGTGGACGGACGGGGGAATCTGACCTTCAGAGTCAAGAACGTCAGCGACCTGTTCATTAATTATATCCACTGCGAGGTCGAGTTCTACAACGGCGGCAAGGAAGTGGACGTCAACACCGAAAACGGTTCCAACAAGGTGAAAGTGACCTATAAACGGGATCTGTCACCGGGGAACAGCACCAAGGACGATAAATGGAACTTTGAGAACTATCACAAGCCGGACGACGGATTTGACCACGTGATCGTCAGGATCGCCGGCTTCCAGATCGACCGGGACTGGGTGAAAAACATCCAGCCCAGAAGACGGCCGAAGATCGAATGGCATCGCTAATTTCCCCCAAATTGTATCAAGGAGGTTATTGAAATGAAAAGATTTCTTTCCCTGCTGCTGACGGTCTGCCTGGTGGCAGCTGTGATCGTTCTGCCGGCCGCTGCTGAGGACAATGTTTCGCCCGAAGCCGGATACTACTATGTATACACAGAGAACGGCCTGGAACTTGCCGTCCGCGATGAGCCCGGCTTTAACGGCAACCGGGTGGGATGGCTGAAATACGGCGCCCGTGTCTGGGTGCATACCTTCACGAATGAAAACTGGGCCCTGATCACCTACAACTACAACAAACCGGGCTACGGCCCCGGAGACTATGCCGCCTGGGTCAACCGCCGGTTCATCCAGAAAACCAAGCCCGGCCCCAAGCCGACTACGGGCACGTCCGCAGCTTCCTCTTCTTCGGGAGACGCCCTTACGGACATCAATACGCAGTTCAAGAGCGCCAAAATGGTGGAGGAATACACCATTACCGTCCGTCCCACCCGCGTCACCAGCTGGGTCAACGTGCGCTGGGCGCCCACGAAGCAGTCCGAACTGATGGAAACGCTGCGGGCCAACGACGAGCTGATCGTCATGTGTGAAATGACAGACTGGCTGCAGGTCAGGGATCCGGACAACGGGAAAGTCGGTTTTGTGAACAAAGTGTTTGTTGCCAAATAAATCAGTCCGACAGAATAGGAGGAACATGAACGATGAAAAAGATTCTGAGTATGATTCTGAGCCTGGTTCTGCTGCTGGGCGGCGCCGCTGCCGCCGGCGAAGAAACCGCGGCCAAGGTTGAACTGGGAACGATTGACATCAACGGCGCATTTACGCTGCAGTGCGGCGTTCCGGAAGGCTATCAGGCCAGCCCCATCCTTGTGACCAAGGACGCGCTGATTGCCGCTCTGACGAACGAAGACCCCCAGAAGCCGATGATGACGCTGTCGGTGAGCTATGACGAAACCTATGGCAACGTGGAACGGCTGAACGATCTGGACGCAGACGCCCTGGCATTGCTGGAGGAAACTTTCTACATCGTCGATCCCACTGTGGAAATCACATACGGAGAGACCGGACTGGGCACGACGCTGCTGATCGCACGGCAGAGCGTGGAGACGCCCCATTACCTCGACTTCCTTAGCATTTACAAGGGATATTTCATCGAATTTGTGCTGACGCCTTCAGAGGGAGACGAAGACCGGGAACTGACGGAAGATGAAATGAAGATCGCCGTGGATTTTCTGACGGATCTGGACTTCATCGAAGCCGACGAAGCAGCCGTGCTGGCCCGGAAAGCTGCCAACACCGACACTTTTACCGCGGAAATCTTCTCCTATGACAAGGAGACCGGCGAGATGCTCGTTACGCTGAAGATGCCGATGATCATCATGAAGGAAAGCCTGGAAGGGCTGCTGGAGGAAGGCGCCAAAATCAATCTGGCGGATGAAGTGGAGATCGAAAGCATTGAGAAGAGCGGCAACGACGTGATTCTCAACAACGAGATCGTGCTGCGGGACGAGGGAGACGGCAGCTATCACGTCTATTACGCTGAAAACGACACCGCATATCTCATCGCAGCTGCGGAAAACATGGCGTATCCCGTGAGCAAGGACGCAGTGTTTGAGGATCATATCGATCCCGAAACGCTGGAGACCCTGGAGACTCCCACAATTCATACCCTGGACGAGTTTGCAGAAATGCTGGCCACCGAAGGCGTTTCCGCCGTGGGCCCCGGATTCGCGCTGGACAACGTGACTGTTTCCATCGGCGAAGACAACACCATTGACAAGATTGAACGTCATTATGTGCCCTGGCAGTAATCAGAAACCCAAATGAAAGAAACCGGCTCCGGTCAGTTGACCGGAGCCGGCTCTCTGTCTGTATACGCATAAAGACAGACAAATGGAAGATTCCCAATTTCTCAGTTCTTACGGATCCTCAGGAGCCATTCGCCGTATTCCTCCGTCGTAGTCATTTCAAATCCGTCGTCGACGCTGTAACCTTCGGGAAGATCCACCACCTGGACGTGATAGGCATAGGGCTTGCCGGTGAAGGTGATGACGCCGGATGCATCGGCCTCACAGGGCACGCAGGCTTCATCGGTGCAGAAGGAGACGGTGACTTCCGGTACGGGGCTGCCGTCCTGGTCCACGACACGGAGCACGTAGGAACCCTGCTTTTCAGTAGCTTTGGCGGGAGCGGCTTCCTCCACGGTCCAGGTGACGTTTTCAAGCCCGCTGTACTCCAGATACTCTTTCAGATCTTTCAGGTGATCATCGGAAGATATCACAAAAATATCCACGGCTTCCGGATCTTCCTCCAGATTCGTGTCGGCCAGATACGCATAGTTGAAGTATATTTCCTCGTCCTTGGCAGGCACAGAAATCTCGCAGGTGAAAACGTTCCTTTCCGGATCCAGAAGCGAGGTGAGGGGAGAAATGATTCCGTCGTTCTGTTCCCTGTATTTCAGCGAACCCGGATTGTCCGTGCCGGAGATTTCCAGACGGAGCGTTGCCTTTTGCTCCGGAACAATCCAGACGGGAATATCATCGGTGAAATTGTCACCCCGGAACACGACTTTCTGCGCGTTTTTGTTTTCCACGATGATGGCCCGGCGTTCGGAAACGGGGAAAGCCTTTGTGGCTGATTCTTTCGGAATCTCATTCAGCACGGTGCTTGATGCATACTCCTGACCGACAAACTGATCCAGCACCCGGCGGATCTCGTCGGCGCTGAAGAATGCGCCGGCATGATTGAAGACCATGTTGCCAAACCGGTCGATGATGACTGTCGTGGGCAGGCCTCCGATGCTGACCGCGTCGGCAAGCTTTGAGTTTTCATCCCGGCCCATGGGGAAGAGCAGACCGTTTTCCTTCCGGAAATCGTTGATGACTTTGTCCGTATCGCTGGGTTCCGTGGTCAGTGCGATGAAGGCCACACGGTCCTTGTATTCATTGTAGACTTCATTCACGTACGGGAACTCATAGACGCACCAGCCGCACCAGGTAGCCCAGAAATTGAGCAGGACAGCCTCATGATCCTTCAAGGCTTCGGAAAGGGTGAAGGTGATTCCGTCGGAATCGGTGACGGTGAAGTCCGGGAATTGCTTTCCCATTCCGATGCTTCCCTCCGCGGAGGCGGCGGTGAGGCAAAGCGTCAGGGAGAGCGAGAGGGCCAAAAGGATTGCAATCAGTTTCTTCATGTTTTTCTGTTTCCTTTCCTGGGAATTTCCCAGCATATTTCGGATCGGCCGGAGGGGATGCTCACCAACCGGCTCCATATCCATATACGCAGGGGTTTTGCAAGGTGGCAGTGAAAAAAGTTCCGGAAGCATCCGCGCATCCCCGGAAAGTATATCACATCTTTCATGGACAAACAAAGCCCGCGGTGGTACACTTCTTCTGTACATTAACGCACGCAGGAGGCAGAACATGGTTAAGCATGTGATTATCTGGACGCTGAAGGACGAATATACCGAAGAAGAAAAGAGCACCATCAAAAAGGGCATCAAGGAAGGACTGGAAGGATTGCAGGGCGTCGTGCCGGGGCTGATCAAAATCCGGGTCTACACAGAAGGCCTGGAAAGCTCCAACGCCGATCTGATGCTGGATTCCCTCTTTGAAAACGAGGAAGCGCTGAAGGGATACGCGGTGCATCCGGCCCATGTGACCGTGGCCCAGGGGAAAGTCCGGCCTTATACGAAGACCCGCAGCTGCTTCGATTTTATCGGGGAGTGAACCGGGGCGGAAGACAGCATACGACGGAGGCATGGAAGCAATGAATCTGAAACCGTATCTCGAAGAAAAGGAAAAGGTCCTGGAAGCACTGGGGTCTTCCATGGCGGGGCTTTCCGACGCGGAAGCGGCGGAGCGCCTTGCGAAGGAAGGTCCCAACCGGCTGAAGGAAGAAAAGAAGGAAAGCGTTTTCCGGAAATTCCTGGGAGAGCTGAAGGACCCCATGACCATCGTGCTGATCATCGCGGCGGCGGTGAGCGCGGTGACGGCGATTTATGCCAACGAGAGCCTGACAGACGCCGGAATTATTCTGGCCGTGGTGCTGATCAACGCCTGTTTGGGCGTTTATCAGGAAAACAAGGCCGAAGCGGCCATTGAAGCGCTGCAGCAGACGGCCGCCGCCACGGCCAAGGTGATCCGTGGCGGCCACCAGAAGACGGTCCGGGCGGATGAAGTGGTCCGGGGCGATCTGCTGGTGCTGGAAGCCGGCGACGCAGTGCCGGCGGACGCACGGATCGTCGAATGCGCCTCGATGAAAACCATGGAAGCGGCCCTGACCGGCGAATCCACCGATGTGGAGAAACAGAGCGAAGCCCTGACAGCGCCTGAGGGCGGGGACGTGACGCTGGGCGACCGGAAGAACATGACCTATATGGGGTCCATCGTGACCTATGGACGGGGGCACGCCGTCGTGACCGGTACGGGCATGGATACCGAAATGGGCTCCATTGCCGACGCGCTTTCCAGCGCCAAGGAAGAGGAAACGCCCCTGCAGATCAAACTGAACGAGCTTTCCAGAAAGCTGAGCTGGATGATCCTGGTGATCTGCGGATTTGTGTTTGTCGTGAATCTGGTCCGCAACGGCGGGAAAGCGGTACTGGATACCTTCATGATCGCCGTTTCGCTGGCCGTGGCCGCCATTCCGGAAGGCCTGAGCGCGGTAGTAACCGTGCTGCTTTCCATCGGGGTGACCAAAATGAGCAAAAACCACGCGATCATCCGGAAACTGACCGCCGTGGAAACGCTGGGTTGCACGCAGATCATCTGTTCCGATAAAACAGGCACGCTGACCCAAAACAAAATGACCGTGGTGCAAAAGGTCACGGGGGACGAAAAGCTCCTGATGACCGCCATGGCCCTTTGCTCCGACGCTGAGCTTGAGGGTGGGGAAGCCGTGGGTGAGGCAACGGAATGCGCACTGGTGAACGACGCATATCAGCACGGGCTTACGAAAAACGAGCTGGCCGAAGATCTGCCAAGGGTGGACGAGGCGCCCTTCGACTCGCTGCGCAAGATGATGACCACGATCCACCGGGCCAGGGCCGGTGCCGGATTTATCCAGTTTACCAAAGGCGCGCCGGACGAGGTGCTGCGCCGGTGCACAAAGATCTGGGAAAACGGGCAGGCGGTTTCCCTCAGCGAAAAGCAGCGGAGAACCATTCTGGAAGAAAACAAGGGCATGGCGGACCGGGCCCTTCGGGTGCTGGGCGCGGCCCAGCGGATCTATGAGGAAAAGCCGGCCGATAACACGCCGGCGGAGCTGGAACAGGACATGACCTGGATCGGTATGTGCGGCATGATCGATCCGATCCGGCCGGAAGTGAAGGACGCCATCGGACAATGCCGGAACGCCGGTATCCGTCCGATCATGATTACCGGGGACCACAAGGATACCGCCACGGCGATCGCGAAGGACCTGGGCATTCTGGAGCCCGGGCAGCTGGCCATCACCGGCGCGGAGCTGGACGCCATTCCGGACGAGGATTTTGCGCAGGACGTACGCAGATATTCGGTCTATGCACGGGTTCAGCCGGAAAACAAGGTGCGCATCGTGAACGCCTGGAAGAACGCGGGCATGGTGACCGCCATGACGGGGGACGGCGTGAACGACGCGCCTTCCATCAAGAGCGCGGATATCGGCGTCGGCATGGGTATTACCGGGACGGACGTGACCAAATCCGTGGCGGACATGATCCTGGCGGACGACAACTTTGCCACCATCGTTTCCGCGGTGGGCGAAGGGCGGCGGATTTACGACAACATCCGCAAGGCGATTCAGTTCCTGCTTTCCGCCAACCTGGCGGAAGTGCTGGCCGTGTTTTCCGCCACGCTGATGGGATTCACGATCCTGAAGCCGGTGCATATCCTTTGGATCAACCTGATCACGGACACGATGCCGGCCATCTCCCTGGGCATGGAAGAGGCCGAACAGGACGTGATGCAGCGTCCGCCGCGGAACCGGAAAGAAAGCATCTTCGCGGGCGGACTGGGCTTCGACGTGATTTTTCAGGGTGCGGTGATCGCGCTGCTGACGGTTTTGAGCTATTTTGTCGGATACCGGCTTGAAAACGGCGTTTGGGGCATCGCGGAATCGGCGACAGGCATGACCATGGCTTTCCTGACGCTGAGCATGATCGAAATTTTCCACTCCTTCAACATGCGGTCGCGGACCCGGTCGCTGTTCGGGCTGAAGAAACAGAACAAATGGCTCTGGGGTACGCTTGTCTTCTCGGTGCTGATCACCGCAGCGGTGATTTTTGTGCCGTTCCTGAGCCGGGCCTTCTCCTTCCGGGCTCTTACCATCACCGAATACGCAGCAGCCATGGTGCTGGCCCTGGCAGTGATTCCGATCGTGGAGATCGAAAAGCTGATTCGGCGGAAACACATGTAAAGAAAACCGAAAACGATATAGCAGAAGGACCGGCCGGGCCGGTCCTTCTGTCTGTCGCAACGCTGCTGTGAGCAGGATTTATTTGTCGGCATAAATGCTCATTTCGAGGCGCTTTTCGAACTCGCGGACGGGGAGAGGCTTGTCGTAGTAGAACCCCTGGGCGATGTCACAGCCGCTTTTGCGGAGAATATTGACCTGATCGCCGGTTTCCACTCCCTCGGCTACACAGGTGAGGCCGATTTCCTTGGCCATGTTGACCACATGACGGAACATGATGTTCTGGCGGTTCTGAACGGCCTGTTCACTGTACGGAAGGAAATCCTTGTCGACCTTGAGAATGTTCCAGGGGATTTCGCGGATGAGGTTAAGGGAGCTGTATCCGATACCGAAATCGTCCACCGAGGTGAAGATGCCGGCTTCCTGCAGGCCGGTGACGATCCGCTTGAGATCCTTGAACTCGACGTCGGTGGTGGTCTCGGTCAGTTCGATTTCGATGAAGTGATGGGGAACGTGGTGCTTATCGACCACAGAGAGGATATGGTCCAGCAGATCCAGGTCAATCAGGTTGCGCCGGGAGAGGTTCACTGAAATGCGGACGACCGGCTTTCCTTCATCCAGCCAGCGGCGGATATGCCCGCAGACCTGATCGAGTACGTAGAAATCGAGCTTGCAGATGTCCATGGACTGCTCCAGCACGGGGATAAACTCGGAGGGCATAATCAGTTTTCCACTGTGATACCAGCGGCTGAGCGCCTCGGCGCCGACGATGGTGTTCGTGCTGACATTGATTTTCGGCTGGAAGAAGATCAGGATCTCTTCGTTCTGGAGCGCGACGGGGAACATCTGCTTCACCCGCATCATGTGCTCCTTCTGTTCCAGCATTTTTTCGTTGGAAAAGACCACATCGCCCCGGGCACCGCTTTTTGCCGCGTTGTAGGCGTTGATGATCCGGTCCATCAGGTCGCCGAAATCGTGATAATAGTAGTCGTCGGGAATCACGAATACGCCGGCGTGGGCGGCCAGCATGGCCCGCCCTTCTTCCGAGTCGCCCAGCTGCACCGGGGCGCCTTCGAAGATGCTGATGACTTTGTCGAGATTTTCCTTGCGGAAGAGCATGACAAAATTGTCGCCGCCGAGACGGCTGACAATGCCGTCTTCACCGACCTGCTGCTCCAGAAGGCGGATGTATTCCCGCATGACGCGGTTGCTGAGGTCGCGCCCCAGCTGCTGGTTGATGAGGGAGAAATGCTTTAAATCGATCCGGGCGGCGCAGAAATGGCAGAGCTCCTGCCGGTTGCCGATGGCTTCGACCACGTTGGTGAACATGCGGATGTTGCTGAAGTCGGCATCGTCATACAGCGTGGCCTTTTTGATCATCATCTTCATCCGGTCTTTACTGAGGAAGTTGAGCATCATACGCTGGACGACGTCGATGCGGGAGAGCTCCTCCTCCGTCCACGGTGCGTCGCCTTTGGCGTGATAGCACGTGCACTGGCCGACGAGCATGCCGGACAGCTCACTCCGGATGGTGACCGCCTTGTCGGACTCGACGCCGGTATCGTAGGGAATATAGGAGTCGCCTTCGCCCCTGCGCTCGAGGGCGATGCTGTTGTAGAACGTGGTGACGCCTTTGCAGACGCGAAGCAGTTTGCACAGCTCCTGAAGATCCGCGACAATTTTGTCCACGCGGATCTGCTCCGGACTGACCATTTCGCGGGTGACTCTTTCAAGACACTCGAAATATTGTACATTCTGATCCATCACGTCTTACCCCTTCCGACGTCAAATCCCAGATTACATCTATTTATTTTACCATTCAAAAGAATGTAATTCAAGGATTTTTTGCCTGTTCTCTGTTCTTTTTTCCAATTTTCCCTTATAATAGAGGAGCACAGATGAGAGGAGGTTTTCCTGCCATGCAGAACATGAGAGGTCCGGAACCGGCCAAAATGAAAACCGCAGGGCGCCTGATCAGCATGATGATGGGCCTGATCCTGAGCTTTTTCCAGTCTCTTGCGGGCCAGCTTCGTTCGGGACAATTCACTTTCCAGGGATGGATTGTCTCGCTGGCGCTGAGTATCGCCGTCAGCTGGCTGATCGGTTACATTGTTCCGATGGGCAAGGTTTCCAAAAGTATCTGCAGGAAACTGAAGTGCCCTGAAGGAAGCCTGAAGGCGAGGATCGCGGAATCCGCGGTTTCCGACCTGATTTTCAGTCCTTTTATTACACTGGCCAACGTGCTGTTGGCCTGGCGGAATATCCCGCCCCAGGCAAGACCTCCGTTCCTGCCAATGTTCCTGCCTTCCCTGGGCATCAGCCTGCTGATCGGATTTGTTCTGGTCTTTATCTTTCAGCCGATTTGCAAAAAGTTCGTACTGAGCAGGGTTTTCGGAAATAAAGGGGATGCAAGATGAAAATCCAATACTGTCCAGAATGTAAGCATCAGATTGAAAGTAAGGGCCGATTCTGCATGTTCTGCGGTTGCGACCTGCGGAAGACGCCTCCCGTCGCAATGCCTGAAAAGACCGCAGAAAAAACGGCTGATATCCGTCCGGCCAGGGACATTCCCATAGGACTGCCGGCGGACGATGACGCTGCGTACGATCCGAACAAGAGACCGCTGAAAAACACCGTTTTCGGCATCCTGCTCATCATTGGCGCGTTGATTGCCCTCGTGATCGGGATCGTGAATTCCAACAAGAAGCAAAAGGGCAACTATCTGTCAACCGGAAATTCTTTTTCAAGCGTCTGCCGCGCACTGGAAAACACCGGATTTACAAAGGTCGGCGGCGAGGAGGAAGAAAACGGCAAGGTGACGCAGCGCTTTACAGGCGGCCGGGTGTACGGATACCCAACCACCAGCACCATCGTGACGGAAGAGAAAAACGAAATTACACTTTCCCATTATTTTTCAAAGTCCAACATGAACACCGGGGTCGCGCTGGCGTTCATGAGCATGAAGGGCGAACTGAACAAACAGTATGGGAAACCGGTTTATGAATCCGACGACAACACCTATTATTCCTGGGAGCAGAACGGAAAGGAAATTGCGCTGATGCGGGCCGGTGAAGTGGTCTTCATCATGGAAAGCATACAGAAGAAATAAGAAAATCGGGGGGCTGTGCGAAGCCCGGGAGAATCCTGAAAAGCAAAAAAGGGAATAAAAAGCGGCAGCTCTTTCCGGAAGGGAGAGAGCTGCCGTTCGTTTTGCCCGGCAGGTCTTTCTGACAGTGGTCGGATTATTCCTCAGGCAGAACGACCGCGCAGATGATGTAGGCCAGGAGTCCTGTGCCCCAGCCGCAGATCAGCAGCGCCCAGACCAGACGGATAACGGTCGGATCCACGCCCAGCCATTCGGCGATACCGCCGCAGACACCGGCGACTTTTTTGTCCGTGGCGCTCTTGTGAATTCTTCCGTTCAGCTTGCCGCCGTTGTTGCTGGTGAGGTACTGATACACAAAGTATCCGATGCCCAGGCCTGCCACGATTGTCATGATGGTTGTCATATTCTTTTCCTCCTCCAATGATTCGTTCTCCTGATTCGTACCGGTTACCCGGTACTCCTGCAGTATACAACGATTTATCCGGTGAATACAGTCCGTGTTCGGAGAAATAACGGGATTTATTTCTCCTTCCCGGCGCATTCGTCTATTAGACGCGGAAAAACGGGTTTCGTTACAAAAATTTTCAAATTTTTTTTCGAACCCGAAGCAAAATGAAGACGGCTTGAAAAGACTTCCTGATTTTGGTATATTATATTTTGGGCAGCAAGGAGGAAAATTTTATGATCTTTACTGAACGAAAAACGATCGGCGTATTTATCAGCAAGATGTTCAGGATCTTTGACGAAGCGTTTTTTGCCGCCATCGACCGGGAGGCCCGACGGCTGAATGTCGATGTGGTCGTTTTTCTGTCCGCTGGATACTATCTGTCGACCACCGACTATGACCTTCAGGAAAAGAACATCCTTCAGCTTGCCCCGCTGGAGAAGTTGGACGGAATCCTCGTCGTGCCTTCCACCTATGAGAAAGGCGAATTCAGGAACCTGGTTTACGAAATGCTGGACAGAAGAATCACCTGTCCGGTGGCGGTGGTCCGTGAAGAAGCGGAACGGTTCAACAGCGTGTTTACGGATAATCTTGCCGCACTGCGGATGATGACCCGGC
>Ga0265298_10004721_pt1 | contig 17311 bp, 13 predicted proteins | sample AusTroGonzalo_MG_3_FD_193486 | JGI IMG/M metagenome (GOLD analysis project Ga0265298, IMG submission 193486) | Bovine rumen microbial communities from tropical cattle in Woodstock, Queensland, Australia - Gonzalo_01 | ecosystem: Host-associated > Mammals > Digestive system > Stomach > Rumen ... | reverse complement strand
GATACTTCATTCTACGGGGGCGCCGCCCCGAACCCCTTCGCTCCAACGTTGTTCGCTATCGCTCACGCTGCTTCGCGGTGCTATCGCACGTTCTTTTACAAAAATAACGATTTTTGCGCGGAGATTCAGAAAAAATTTGCATCTTTGCAGTCCCGAACGATGAAGGGACTCTGAAGGGGCGTAGCTCAGCTGGTTTAGAGCGCTTCAGTCACATTGAAGAGGTCATCGGTTCGAATCCGATCGTCCCTACACGAAATAACCACGACCAAAAGGCCGTGGTTATTTCGTGTAGGGCTAATTACCCTTTATATGGAAAGGCTGCGCGAACTGGTGGAATTTGCGGCGGTGGAGATGCGCGGCGGGATAGGTAATCAGCAGCGTATCCGCGAGATTCCAGAGCGCTACGGCACCAATGGTCTCAAGAAGATAAGACCAGAACGGATAGTCAGTCTTCTGCCCGAGCAGGAAACCGATGGAAATGAAAATGGCGCCGGCCAGGAAAACCATGACTTCGCCCTGTGAATTGAACTTATGCCGCGCCTTGTATTCCTGGTCCAGTTCCTCAAACCAGAATCGGAAGGCCTTCTCGGCACGGTCGATATCGACCATCCCCTCTTCGGCAACGATCTTCAGGTAGAAATCCTGCTTCTGCTGCTTGATCCGGCTCGCCTTGCCCCAAAAGGCCAGCAGCGTGGATTTCACTTCTTCGCTAAGCCGGTCCTGGCTGCCTTCTGTCAGCGGGCTGTACAGATCGGATTCCTTTTCAACTTGGTAGACAAGCTCGTATTGATTATTTTCCATCGCCAGTCGTCATTTTTGCACAAGATACGTAAAATTATGTACTTTTGTATAATCGAATACCCAGATACCATGAAATTCTTCCTAGACACAGCGAATGTCGACGACATCCGGAAAGCCAACGCCATGGGCGTCATCTGCGGCGTAACCACCAATCCTTCCCTCATAGCCAAAGAAGGCCGCGACTTCAAGCAGGTCGTGGCCGAAATTGCCTCCATCGTGGACGGACCGATCAGCGGCGAAGTCAAGGCAACGACCACCAACGCGGCCGGAATGATCGCGGAAGGCCGCGAGATCGCCGCCATCCACAAGAACATGGTCGTCAAGATTCCGATGACCATCGAAGGCCTCAAGGCCTGCCATGCGCTCGCCGCCGAAGGCATCAAAGTCAACATGACGCTGATCTTCACCGCCAACCAGGCCCTCCTCGCCGCCCGCTCCGGCGCTGCCTTCGTCAGCCCCTTTGTCGGACGGCTCGACGACATCAGCGAACGCGGCACCGACCTGATCGCCGAAGTCGCCCAGATCTTCAATACGCACGGCATCCAGACCGAAATCATCGCCGCCAGCATCCGCCACCCCATGCACGTCACGGAGTGCGCCCTCGCCGGCGCCGACATCGCCACCGTCCCCTACAAAGTCATCGAGCAGATGACCAAGCACCCCCTCACCGACCAGGGCATCGAGAAATTCCGCAAAGACTACGAAGCCGTCTTCGGCAAATAACCGCTTTCAGCTTCGCTTACCTGTCGTCCGCCGAGTGCCGCGTGGCACGTATTGCTCTGACAATCATCATTTTAGCGAAAATCGATTGCGTCAAAATACGCAATCGATTTTGTCTTATTCGCTGATAGTCAACGACTAATCCGCCACGCTTTTGGATCGCCACCTCTTTATCTCATCTGTCATCAGCGACACTGACAGTTTCGTCTGTGTCACTGAAGGGGAATGGGCCGAAAGGTCAAAAAGTGAGATGTCGGGGCACGATCGGCATAAGGAAAAGCGCATCAGGCACTAGCGGGGGCTGTTGGGGTAGGTCTGGGCATGTTTGGGGATAGGTCTGAACATGTCTTGGGGTAGGTCTGAACATGTCTTGGGGTAGGTCGAACGAAAGGGCCGGGATCTATCCCGCAAATAGGCTTTGCAGAGCATCGGGCGGTGTAGGTGTCGACCCATTTGTTCGACTTACCCCAAAGTACATCGACACCTATCCCGCCCGATAATTCCGTCGAGGATACCTCCCAGCTGTTCCAAGTTTTTACAGAGACTCTCCCCGATTAAACGTGCCTAACAGTCGTATTCGCACCGTTCTATCGTAACAGGTTCTCCAACAGCCTTGCCGTGGCTCGTCCCCGACAAGGAAGGCGCGGCGCGATAAGATCACCGCAATTGGCAGAAATGTGCTTCGCCGCGCCACCAGCAAAAGAGCCTGGCAACAGTAACAGCACCGCCAGTTCATAACAGTGCAATCAATCGTAAAGACTTCTGCGACACATATGAAGGGAGACGCCGCAGCAGCCGTAGCGCGTAGCGCGAAACGTCCTCCGTATGACGAATAGCCCCCGCCAGATCAGCGGCCGAAGCGTTCTTCGATGACGTTCCAGTCGATCAGGGCCCAGAGGGCCTTCAGATGATCGGCGCGGCGGTTTTGATAGTCCAGATAGTACGCGTGCTCCCAGACATCGAAGGTCAGGAGCGGCCGGAGACCTTTCGTCACCGGATTGTTTGCGCCAGACTCCTGCGTAATCACCAGTGTGCCATCACTCTGCGCCGAAAGCCATACCCAGCCGCTGCCGAAAAGGCTTACGCCCTTCGCCACGAACTCCGTCTGGAACGCCTCCAGGCTCCCCCACTGCTTGTCGATCTGCGCCGCCAGCGCTCCCCTCGGCCCATTCTTTCCTGCGTCCTGTCCGTCATTCGCTCCCTCAGGTCGCGGCTCTCGCTTCGCTCGGGTCCGGGCTTGACCCGGAATCTCCCGGAACTGCATGAAGTATAGATTGTGATTCAGGATCTGCCCGGCGTTGTTAAACGCCGCCGCGTTTCCGGAAGGACCGAAGGCCGGATTCGCCCGCTGCAGGATATCCTCCAGTCCCAGCCCCTCATACGGACTCCCCGGCAGTGCCGCATTCAAATTGTTGACATATCCCAGCAGATGCTTCCCGTGATGAAAAGCCAGCGTCTGCGCACTAATCACCGGCTCCAGCGCCTCCGGCGCATAAGGTAATTCAATGAGTGTAAACATATTCCTAATAATTTTCTGCCAATACCTGGAAATAGCTCTGCGGATGGTTGCAGACAGGGCACTCCTCAGGAGCAGCCGGACCAATGACGATGTGCCCGCAATTGCTGCACTGCCAGATCGCGTCGCCATCCTTGCTGAACACCTTCTTGTCCTGGATGTTGGCCAGCAGCTTGCGGTACCGCTCTTCGTGGTGCTTCTCGATGGCGCCTACCATCTCGAATTTCTGCGCGATCTCTTCGAAGCCCTCCTCCCGAGCCTCGCGCGCCATTCTGGCATACATGTCTGTCCATTCAAAGTTCTCACCGTCGGCCGCATCTTTCAGATTCTCCACGGTCCCCGGTACTGCCCCGCCATGCAGGTACTTGAACCAGATCTTGGCATGCTCCTTCTCATTTGCCGCCGTCTCCTCGAACAGCGCCGCAATCTGCACGAAGCCGTCCTTCTTGGCCTTGCTGGCGTAATACGTATACTTGTTGCGCGCCTGCGACTCTCCCGCAAACGCCTCCATCAGGTTCTTTTCCGTTTTGCTTCCTTTCAGATTCATAGTATTGATTTTTAATGGTTTATAAATGTCTAGAGCTGCTACTCGATAAACGGCCAGGCGAGGGTACCGATGAGGGCGTAGCCGAGGCGGATGTACCAGGGCTGGGGCCAGTTGAGATCCGCGTCGCCCGTACGGGAGCGGAAGATACCGAGGGCGTGGAAGGCGTTGTGCGCGGCCCATTCGAGCTTGAGCGAGAGGAGGCTGCGTTTCCATACCAGACACTCGGGATGTGCCGCCCGGATCGCCTTCAGTTCACGCTCGAAGTCGCCCTTCGGCACTTCGAAGGACGACTTCAGCTGAATACTGGCCGGGGAAACAGAATACTGCATACTCGAAAGCTATGGTTTCACACCGCCCTCTTCCCTTGTCACCAGCTCCTTCAGTGATTTGCGGATGCCATGCATGGGCGAAGGCCGACTTTCCGGAGCAGGATAACCCACATTAATCATGGCCACGAGATTATAGCCATCTGCGCCGGGAAGGATTTCCCGCAAAAGCACCGGGTCGAAGGAGCCGACCCAAAGGGTTGCCAGACCTTCGTTCTCGGCGGCGAGCATGAGATAGGTGGCGACGATGGCGGCATCCACCTCAGCGCCATTCTTGCTGTCGTAACGCCTTACCCACGCGTCAGCGGGAAGGCAGCCCACTACCAGAAGTAGCGGAGCACCATAGTTGGACCGCGTAACGCCCTTGATGGCCTCCAGTGTCTCAGGTTTGGAGACAGCCCAAATATGGACCGGCTGCTTATTCACCGCCGTAGGAGCGATCCGACCGGTTTCCAGAATCCGGTCCACCTTCTCCTTTTCAACACCTCGCGTAGCAAATGCGCGGCAAGAGTATCTGCGATTTAGAACGTCATTGAATTCCATTACTTATGCTGGTGCTTGTCCCTATTCCGTCGCCGGTCCGCGTACGGGACGGACGGGCATCAAGCTGCTGCGGGAGCCGGGGTCAAGGTAGATGCCACGCGAACTGAAGTCCACGCAGTAAGCGTTGTCCGGGGTGTCCGTACAGAGAGAGGAAGACCAGTAGAAGCCGTGGGAGCGCGCATCGATGAGGCTGCCTTCGTACCAGTGTCCGGCAGTAGGAAGGAAAATGCTGTTCCCGTTCTTCTTGCTCACAAACTTACGCCCTAACACACCGTTCTGGATCGTCCACATCGAGATGCAGTTATCCATCAATTCCGACCACTCTGCGTCCGTCGGCATCCGCCACTTTTCACCCCAATTGGCACAGGCCGCATCGTCCTCCATTTCCAAGCGGGTCCTTTCGTCAACGATACCATAGTCGCTGTTGATATTGTATTTCGTAAGCGTACTGTCGCTCCCTTCACACCATTTGTAAGTGGTCCAGGAGTCATCGCTCTTAGGCGCTGTCTCGCCCCATGCGAAATAATCGCCGTACTCTTCCGGGCTATTGGCGCCCAAGTTGCAGGTGGCCCACTTGACGGAAAGCCCCAAGTCCACATATTCGTGGCCATCGTCATCGCCCGACTCTTCCTTGATGACCGTCACCAGGCAGGAGGCGGTCAGGCCGCCGTCTTCGGTTGTGACCGTAATCGTCGCTGTGCCTTCGGAAACAGCGGTGATCAAGCCGCTGTCCGAGACTGTGGCCACAAAAGTATCGCTGGACTCCCAGCTCACGTTCTGGTTGGTCGCGTCTGCAGGACTAACCGTCGCGGTCAGCTGAAGCGTATCGCCCTCTGTCAGCGTAGCTTCTGCGTAGTCCAGGGAAACATCCGTTACCGGAATCTCTTTCATTTTCACCGTTACCCGGCAGGTCGCCGTCTTGCCGCCGTCCTCGGTCGTGACCATAATTGTCGCCGTACCCGCCTGGAGCGCCATAACCAGGCCGTCCGAAGAGACCGTAGCGACAGCGGTATCATCGGACGTCCAGGTCACATTCTGGTTGGTCGCATCCGCAGGTTCTATGGTCGCAGTCAATTGATAGGTTTCCTCTTCCGTCAGGGTCAAAGCGGTTTTATCCAGCGAAATGCTCGTCACGGGAATGACCTTCTTCTTGACCGTCACCTGGCAGGTCGCCGTCTTAGCCCCTTCTTCCGTCGTCACCGTAATCGTCGCCGTACCTTCCTGGACCGCTGTAACCAGTCCGTCCGAGGAGACCGTAGCGACAGCGTCGGAACTTGACTTCCAAGTCACATTCTGGTTGGAAGCATCCGCAGGCGTGAACACGGGTTTCAGCTGCCGGGTTTCCCCTTCCGTGATTTCTATCGAAGTTTCCGACAGGGCGACGGCTGTCAAAGGGACGTAGCTCCCTTTCCTGCCTTGTTGTTCGACCGTCAGGACGGCCGTGGAGGACTTCGACTGCAAGGTCAACTGACCGCTGCGATTATATTCATTGTTCTCAGAGACCGACAACGAAACGTCCCACTTAAATCGGGAATCGGAGATGCTCTGGACCTTCAGCCAATCAGGCGTCGAAGAAACCGTCCACTTTTCCCCGCTCCGCACCGTCAGGTTGCAAACATGGGATTCCGGCGACAACGATAACTTTTCCGTATCGATTTTCACGCCGCCCAGATCCACGGACTCATCCTTGAAGTTCGTGCAAGAGAACAAGGCGCTGACACAAACGAAGCACAAAAGATATGCAATAGCTCTTTTCATAGATCCTCCCCTTTAAAATGCATAACCGATTTTAATTGAAGGGGCCACGCCCGATTTCATGACTGTCTCCGGAACGGGGATCGAATACGTCACGCCAGCCGTAGATACGGTCTCCGTCCCCATCACCTGGATCTTCGGATAGTAGCGCAGTCCGATATCGACGCAGAAATGTCCCCCGATCAGGATGTTAACGCCAACCGTGGCATTCATGCCCCCGGTGGTGGAAGCATCCTTGGTATAGGAGAAGTACCCGGCGCCTGCCCGCAGATAGAGCATATCCATCAGCCGGAAAGTGGCCGAGGCGTCAAACCCGGGCATGGTCGTTCCTTTGTACAGATAGCCACCGAGTTCGGCGCCGAAGCGGGATCCTCCGATATCATATACGCCCACAGCCAACTCGGGGAAGAAGCCCCAGTTTGTCGTTGTCCCCACGCCAGCCTTTGCCACAAACAACATATTGGGATGCGCTGTCTTCTTGGGGGCGGCGACTGGATTCTCTACCGGTTTAACAGGTGATACTGGTGCTACCGGCGTTACGGGTTTTACCGGTTCCGGAGCAGGAACTACGACCAGGCAGGAATCTTTCCAATTGCCATCTACGGTCATGACGGAAATAGTGGTCGTTCCCGGCCCGACTGCCGACACATAGCCGTTGTCCAACACGCTGGCGACGGAAAGGTCTCCCGAATACCATACGAATCGCTTGTCAGCAGCATTGTCGGGATGCACTCTGGCAGAAAGAAGCATCGACTTCCCGACTTCCAGAGAAAGGCTTTCCTGGGAGATGGTGATGCCCGTCACTTTGACGGGTCCGGTTTTCTGCAAGGGATTCCACTCTTCTTGCGGTTCTGGTTTTTGCTCGGGCTTGGGGGCGATGGCGGAGGCGGCCATCACGGTAATCGTGCACTTCCCTGTAAAGCCGCTGTCCTTGGTCAAGGCAGAGATCTCTACGCGGCCCGGTCTTTCCGCTTTTACCAGGCCGTTCTGGTCGACCGTCGCGATGGAATTGTCCTCGGTAATCCAGAATACCGCTTTGTTGGTTGCCTCGGCCGGTATGACCCGGGCCGACAGCTGGACAGTCTTCCCGACCATGAGAGAAACGGTATCGGGCGCAACCTCCACTCTTGTCACCTTGATGGTACTATTCCAAATCTCCAGGGCCGCCTGGTCCTGTGCGTTGATGTAGAGCAGGGCGCGTGCCTTCTGTTTTGCCTCAGCATAGCTTCCTTGGGAATAGAGTTCATTCATTTCCTGCAGCAAGTCATAGCATTTCTTCGCCTTGGCATCCAGCTGCGTCCGCTCCGACAGCTTGCGGGTGTCATCACCATAATGGTTCCCATGCAGGCTGCATAGCATGATGGCGCGCGCATAATCGCCTTTTTCATAGGCAGCCTCGGCATCCGGCAGGATCTCGGCGGGCCGCTCGTTGTAATGCTGCCGTTCCTGCGGCGTCAGGTCGCGGAAGCTCGGATACGGCCTCCCCGCCTGAGACGCCTGGGCCGCTTGGGCTGCCTGCGCCACTTGCGCGGCTTGTGCCACTTGGGCCGACGCCGGCGGCATCAGCAGGCAGCTGATGAGTAAAAGAATATATACACGGAAGTATTTCATATGGTTAAAAATATCTTGCTTGGCGTACAAAGATACACATTGTTTTGCCTGGTTGGCCAGTCGGCTGGTGCAAAATCGTTCACCTGTGTGGTCGCTGTTTGTTCTTGCGCGGGCGTGGGCACGTGACGGGGTTCCTACAAGCCGCTTCCCAATATGCTGCCCACGGCAGGATGAATGCACGACCACGTCCTCCACCCAGGCCTTCCGTCCGGTCGGGATAACATACACACTGAGCGTCGCGCAGCCCACAATCCGGCTCGTCTCCTCCACCGCCGCGAAGAAATGCGTCCCCGGCGCCTCCACCACCGCCACAATCCGCTCCGCCGGCGCCACTACCCCCGGCTCCAACTCCCCCATCAGCCCCTGCACCTCCCGCACCTGCGACCCCGTCAATTCATGTAATTCAACGATTTCCATATCTCTTTTTTCCCGTCATAGCATCCCTTCAGCGTCATGCCCGACCCTTTTCGTCATTGCCGGCTTGACCGGCAATCCCTTTTCCTCCGTCATTGCATTCCTCCTACGTCATGCCCGACTTGATCGGGCATCCCATCTTATATCGTCATGCCCGGCCCCGACCGGGCATCTATACCACCGCCGGATCCCCGGCCAATTCCCTACCCAAATCCCTCCATTCCGGATTCACCCCATTCACCAACGCATCCTTCCATTCCCGCTTGAAATGCTTGATCTGCTTCTCCCGCACAATCGCCTGCTCAATATCCGGAAATACCTCATAATAAACCAATTTCGTACATCCATACTTGTGCGTAAACACCGATCCGCCGCCCTCCGCATGCTCCGCAACCCTCCGCTTCAAACTATTCGTCACCCCCACATACAGCACCCTGTTCGCCACATTCGTCATGAAGTATATATACCCTTTCTTTTCCATATACTTTGTCCTTCCTTCAATTCGTCATTGCATCCCGCTTTCGTCATGCCCGACCTGACCGGGCATCTTTCAGTGATTCAAGGTATTCGGCACCAGATATATCATTATGAGCGAAATTGTGAGTTGAAGTACCATGTGCCTATGCTTCCAGCACTTATTAGTACTGTTGTTTATTCAGTACCACTTCATATCGTAAACTGGTTAAGCCATTAGCTATCTTTTGAGAAAGCTGATAGTCTTTAATTGGGAAAATCTTTGCAAATAGCTTTTCTTGTTCTTGTTGCACCCATTCATCTGTAATAGGTTCCCCTCTTGCGGCCTTCTCAGAAGCCAGTTTCTCAATAATATCCTGGGTACCCTTGTACTCATACTCGCTAAGAGCAACTAGCGCCTCAACGCAATACTTCTTGCTATTTGGCTCATAATCTATAATATAGATGCACTCATCATAGTCTTCTCCCTTATTAAACACGCCATCTGCTTTAAGCCCTTTATCTCCGTGAATCTTTACGGCAAAGAGAGAAGATCCGAAACTGGGATTTACGTTTGTCTTCTCGCTGAACGATAAATTCTTATAAGAATCCTCCTTATAATACAGATTCAAGACATAGAGGGCTGCCAGTCCATGTAATAGGTTCTTTATACTTCCTTTGGATATCTCTTTCACACGATTGTGTTTTACTGCTTGGTATGCTTTGTTCCAGTCAGCAGAGCTAGTTCCTCGCTTACTAGCTTTATGGAGCGGGTGCAACACCTTGTTTTCCTCTTCATCAAAAAAGATGTTTGGTGAAGCAACAAGTACCATCTTACTGTCAAGCTTCCAAAGGCCATCAAGATGAGCTATACAGACTGTATCGAAATACATCTCTTCATCAGGAATGACAGCTCCTCCATTTGAAAGATATAGCTCTTTGGCCAGGGCCTCTATTTCTATTACGGTTCGAATAAGCAAATCAGCAATCTTCATCGAATAGACATTTTGCTGGGCATCATTCACAAAGATAATATCAGTGAGGCCCAAAAACTCTCGCTCCAAATTCAGATATACCTGCCAATAAAGTGGTGTCATACAAATAATTGTATCAGTGTCAGATCTTTATTCAATCCTCTCCGCTTCAGTCACAATTGGGCGTTGCCCAATAGATCCGTCATCATAATATGTTGTTGAGCGTTTCCTCGTAATACAACGAATGATACATCCTCTATGGGATGGCGATGAATCGGGATTTCGAAGCCTTATTAATCAACATATACTATGAGAACATCAGGTAATATCAATAAAACCATTATTCTCAAAAGAGAGTCGGATCTTCCTTTTTTTGTTTTTGTTTAGGAGGGTAGAATGTGCCTATGACAATGAAGGGCTGAGGCATTCTCCTCTGTTGCATCTCTTTGGTCGTCCCAAGAATGAGATACAGGTCACAATCGTTGACCATATGATCGAAATACATTTGCCTCACTTTCTCACAAGCAATTGTCTCATTATTCCCATTATCTCGAAGGCAGTTCCAATACAAAGTCCCTAACTCCCAATCTTCAATCATCAAAGTATGAGACCTGCCATCCTCTGTTGTAAACTTATATGAGAACTCATACGGGAGTTTCTTAACTACTTCAAAGACCTCTTTCTGCTCAAATAGATCTAACTGATTTTGATTGGCCCTCACCAATTCCAACTTTTTTGAATCCCACTCTCTTTCAACTTCTTTGATAACAAAACCTGTAATATTTGCTTTCAAAATAGCTAATGACATATTTGTAGATCTGCTATCTTCCAGCAGTTTACTCATATCATAGTAAACATTGCGCAAGACCAGCTCTTTTCTGACGGCCCAACCTTTCTTTGTGTCATAATGGCCAACAACATTGATGGGGTTATCAAGACTAACCGGCCTATAACTTTCTGGCCTGAAATCCTTCTCATTCTTGACAACGTCAACCTCAATCCAATCGTATTTCTTGTATTGAGAGTAAGGTTTTAGTTTGCGAAATGGGACAGGAAATATTCGAATCCATGAGCCATCTTCTCGCAGCCCTGCGGTACATACTAATTCATCATATTTCTGGGAAAGACAAGGATACGTCTTTACCGTCACCAAAACCTTCTCGATAGCCATATCCTAAAGTTCTTTAAAGTCAAAAGTAATACCGGGCAAACTCATGATTTTCCTTGCGATTTGGGTCCTGTGACACTGATTGACATCTTTTTCAAAACATGTCAGAGCCACCCGCTCGTCAGAACCAATCAAACGAATAATCCTCTCCAACTGACTATCATTATTAGCCAGAACTGTGTTTCTATACCTCTCAAACAGCAGGTCATAGTCTGCTTGTGAATTCAAGGCCTGTCTTTGATCAGATTCTATACCCAACTCCGGAATATGAATGTAATTAATCCCTACGCCCTCACACGCCAGTTGAAGCTGGGATTTAGAAAAACCATACTTCTGGCTATAGGCATTCTTTCTTACATCACACAATGTTCGAACGCCACGGACTAACAGAATGTTCAGATACTCTTCCAACGAACGTCCTTCATAACCTATAGTAAACAAGGTATGATTAAACAGCGTTTTTCGGTGATCCTTCTGTCGGACCTCTGCCATCTGCTCCTCATCCAAGTGTTTATAAGCAATCTCGCTATTTATAGCATAATAAGGGAACAGTTTATAAGTATAGTCGATAAAATCATCGTCAGAATAATTCTGGAACTTGCGATATATGCCCTGTAATAATCCCGAATCGAACAAATTCAGTTCATGGGAAAAGTTACTCGTTTTATTGATAGTAATCTTGTTATCTACTGTACTCAGAAAACCGTTCCTTTCCAAAACATTGATGTCGTGATTAGCGTTAAAAGAAAAGCACCCGTATTTATATGGCACAAAATTATAAACACGGGCGTCCTTCCCCTGCTCTCGCGTGAACAAAAAAAGAGCTTTCTGAAGACTAATCGGAGACATGCTTCCTCCAAAAGCCTCAATCAGCGCCATCAATACTTTACGTCTATAGTACATCATACGATTATGACTCTTTTGCAAATATAACGCCTTTGCCTCATTATTATTGCTTCCTTAAACAATTATATCAACTATCCTCTTTAGGGTGTCTTTGAGGAATAATTCGGATACGCTTGTTCTGGAGTAGCCCTGAATTCTTCCTTGTCCAGCGCTACTCCACCAGGGCCCCGTTGCGTACTAACTGCTCTTTTAACGCTTCTTCGCATATGCAGCCTCGGAAGTCATAGGCATTGACATCAAAGGCGGTAATGATACTGAATGAACTGTGATAGCGGCAGTACTTGTCGTTGAAGAACATGATACGGCCATTGGACAAGATGGCGACTAGCTCGCCGGATTGCATGTTGAAAGCAATGTCCAAGATATCCCCGCTTATCACCGGCTCGTTTTCATTCGGTGAATACGGATTATCGTACCACCAACCCATCTTCTTTCCGCGCCGTCCTCGTTTTTCGAAATAATTGTGTGTTTCCAATGTCCGGAGGCCGTTGGTATCGGCGATGAGGCTGAGGTCCGGGTGGACTACAACGACGCTTGCGCTTGACTTGGTGGATAATTTCCGGACTCGCTGCCCTGTGCCGGTATGGTACAGACTGATGATGCAATCTTTGCATACGACAGCAATGAACGGCTGGTTCTTCAACGCCTGGACGGAAACAATCTCACTGCCGTCCGGATAGAGCGTGAGAATGGCTCCGTTTCGCGTACTTATCAAATAGACTTTCTGACGCTTTTTATCAACGGCAGCAATAGAGCCGTTATTCAGGAAGCACACCAGTGACGGATTGGCAACGGGACTCTCAATCTCCTTCTCTTCCCCGGTCTGCAAATTAAACTGGTACAGCGTATGGCCTTTCTTCCGCAGAACACAATCGCCAATAGAAAGCAGATGGTTCGCATGATTGGAAACAAAGTGTTCATCATACCACCTGGCTTCTCCGCTTTTACAATTGAACACCCAGGTGCGGGAGTCGTCCTCCCCCATGAGCCATTCTCCGGTCTCCGATAAATGGATGCGGGAGATGCACTCCGGACAAGTCGTGGACATAAGCTTGGCCCGGGCATTGAGGTCCCAAAGCTGGACCCTGCGCGAGGAGCCGAACACATTGAAACTGAGTGTGGCTGCACGGCTTCCATCGCTTGATATGGAGGCATCCAATAATTGCGTAACTCCTCTGGCCAGCACGGCAACCACCGCGTTGCCGCTCAATACAACCAGCCGGCCATCACAGTATGAAAGAACTTGAAGTTCATCATCTCCGACCCTGGCCAGGACACCGGTTTGCCGGACAGACGTGTAATGGAATGGGAACGGCTTCGTTATAGAAGAAAGGTCTGCGCCTTCGACCGGGTTTTCCCATAGCTTTCCGTTTACAGTATCGAGTCGGCGGCAATCGGTCAAACGGTAACGTACCAGGCGGTTATTGTAGTAAAAGTGCAGGATTCCATCCTTCTCGATGATGCCTTTTAGCTTGAACGAGAGTATCCCTTCTTTTTCTTCCATTACGCCCACATAACGCCAGTCAGGATTCCTTGTGAACAAGTGGATGCCTCCGGCAACCACAAAGAGATGGTTGTCATAAAACTCCGCTTTAAAGATATGCTTACCCAGATCATGGATCAGACAGAACTGCCCATCAAGAAGGTCAAATATCGTAATACTCTGATTGTCCGTATCCACCGCCGCCAGATAAGCCTTGTCTTTAGACATACACAGATCTGAAAAGCGTATAGTATCACCCTGGGTGAGACCGAGAGTCATGCTGTCTATCTCTGCATCTTTCAATGAAATCCGTGAAGAAGGTTCAGGGCAATAAGGTAAGACATGGGATTTCAAATCCAGCCCAGAATAATCTGGAACACCACACTCTGCCGAATAGGGGAAACACTCGAACAAGTTATTGACAAGCAAAGATGCGTTCCCACCCTGGAAACCCATTCCAGTCTTATGAACAAGCGTGGCCAGCCCGTCTTTCCAGTACAGTCCACTTCCCTGACGGATATGTGTAGCTATTGGAAGGGGCAGGTTCCGCTGATTCCATAGGACAAAGACCCTCTCTGGCGAGTCAGACTGGTTGACGATCCATTGGGCAGCAAGATAATCCCGATACATCTGATGTGGGAATCCAATGGTGGAGTTGTCTTGATATAAAAGATGAAGACTATTTGCGAGCAAATCAAGCACGCTTAGATAATCGTTGGCCGGATGGGAAGTCAGGGTTGGTAATCGATAATGCTCTTGTATTGGAAGAAAAGCCTCTGCATCCGGTTTATTCAGCGTATCAGAAGAATAATCCGCCAACAATCCGGACAAAAGTTCCCTGAAGCGGCTCTTCTTATAATTGAGATGATGCGACAGCTCAAAAGAGTACGCAATGGCCGGGAGTATCGTCCGGATGCATCTCCAGGCAAAAACCATCTGTTCCCCATCGACAGTACCCCGTTTCATCATCAGTGCCAACTGGGCGACATAGTAATCGTGGAACAAGTCTGTTGCATTCTTCACCGGCAGGATCCAGTCCAGGAATTCCACGTCCCGGTACTCATCGATGACCGAACAGATTTCTTTGTATACCGTCACCATCATCGGGTTCTGAAGCAGACGATGAAGGGCGCCAGAATTGAGCACATCCGCCCATTCATTGGAAGAGAAATATGCTTGAATCTGTGCATCCTCCAGCGGACATAGTTCAACCGCGAGGTAGCCCGGCATGCTGTACCGGACCGTGAAATTGGAGCGGGAAGCTACCAGGACGCGAAGGCCTTTCAACAGATTCAAGCGTTGGATCTCCATGATAAAGCGTCGTTCCGTCTCTACATCCACCTCGTTGAGGCCATCGATAAAAAGCGTCAGTGTAGGCGAAGACAATATGTTGAACAAACTGCTGCGGAACAGATCGGCATCACCATTATAGATTTTGTCTATGCAGTACTTTTCGATACCAATACCCAACGCGGCTAAACGCTCTGCCGGGATATACAGGACAGCCTCACTTGCGTGGCGGCAATAATCCAAGAGCATCGTGGTCTTGCCCATACCGCCGTCTGCCAGAAGAATAATGTGAGGCGTACTACTATGCCAAGTCTCCGACAACAATGTCCCCAGAGAAGTAACTTCATCTTCTGCCAAAATGGACGGCAGCAAAGACTGCTCGACTTTTCCGGGCAGGCGATAATAATACTCCTTGTTGGCCTCTTTCGAAAGGCGCATCTCCAGCGATTCTCCCGAATCCGCCTTCGGGCGCAAGAAGCACTCATAGCGCTCAGGATAAGCCTTGTTGTCCAAATCAACCAGCGGATACTGTGCCCATCCCTCTGGATACCAGGCATGAGCCGTAATACAACAATGCCCGGAACGCTCGTCATACTCCCCGATCAGTACCGAAGCCTTGGCGCCATCCTCCAGCCTCAACTCCCCTGCCTGAAGAGAATCCACATAATGAATCTTCTGCAGCACCTGCTCGTGCTCATGACCGGCAAGCCAAAGCCGGACTCCATTCCTTTGGAGCATCGTTGAAACCTTGCTCCGCTCATCCTGCAGCAGCACGAAAAAAGGATAGTGCGTAAGCAAAACAGTAGGCTTGGCGGGATTCAACCTCCGCACCACATCGTATAGTGCTCCCGTCCCCACAATGAAATCAGACCGATCTTGCCCCGGACAATAAGAAATCGTGGAATCCACATGCAGGACATTAAAATCCGCCGTCTCAACGCAAAAATGCGGCGCCGACGGATTCCCATACAACGCCACACGGTCCGGAGGATAGATCTTGGACAAGAAGGAAACAAGCTCCTCCTCCCCAGCCATCATCGCCGCCATGTCATCCGCATCAATCCTTCCCACATCAGCACTATAATATCCTGACCGATCAAACATCACCCGCTTAATCGCATCTGTACGCCCAGAGGAGAAGATGTTCACATCGTGATTCCCCGGCACTATAAACAATCTCTCGACCGGCACCCCAACCGCATCACACAAAGAACGAATATACTCCGCCATCCCATCCGTAAACTCATTCCCCGCCATATTCGCCGTCCGGATGTCGCCTGTACAGAACACATAATCACACGTCAGCCCCCTTGCCCGCAGATACAATGGCAACTCGTCCCTCAGCATCTCTGTGGACATCCCCTTGCTGCCCAAATGCAAGTCCGATATGTGAAGCCAGCGGATCATGGCACTATTTCTCAATCACCCAATGTAGTTATGCCAACTATTCAATAATACCTTTCCCACGCTAATATCGGAACTATTGAAAAAAGCACCTATGTAATACATGTCAGGGTCATCCAACCTATCGGTGAGATAGTATTCGAAATCTCTTCCCGAAAAGTTATTCATCTGAACGTCCTCAATAGATAAGTGCTTCTCATTAAACAGATCCAATAACTCTTTGCTGCATGTAAGAAGGTCTTTCCGGAGATTCTTCAAGAGCGCATACTTCTCGACAAGTCGACGCAGTTTTACATTTTCCCGGCGTAAAGCATTATAATAAATCCATACCAATTCGTATCTGGACAATGTACCCCTTAGTAAAGCCACATACTTGTAAGCCTCCTCTTCTGAAAAAGACTGACTATCCACGAATTTAAGGATTCTGTACAAATGTCTGAAATAATGGTCAAAAAAAGATGGTATCCAGTTATCCTCATAATGCGAAATGCCCTGAATCCTCAAAAAGCGTCTGAAGCCATTTACGTTTTTAGTCATACCTTGAACACTTACACCCACCTCAATTTCCTCGAAAGCGTAGCGAAACAAATCCCGGCCTATAATACTATGTTCTATTGATCTTTTATCGGTAAGCCAAGCGCCGTCCCCTCTAGGTACTGTAACGTCTTCAATCGTGTCGTATGTATACCTCAATCCTTCAACAATCTTTTCCTGTAAATTTAACATATTGTAGAAAAGATTCTCAAACCGCTGATACTTAAGCGTTTCATTTTCTTTCTCAAACTCCTCTCGCTGACGAGCCATTTCTTTACGCTGAAGATTGAGGTCTCGATTCTGAAGGAACAATGTCACTATTACACCAGCAAAGGCAAAAGCAGAAATAATGGCATTAACACCACCCCAACTATCGCCGAAAAGGCCCCTAGCGTTCTGAATGACCGAAACGTCTTTCGCCGCGAGATGCAAAGAGACAAAATGATAAGAAGCCCAAATGCCCAACAGACTTATTCCTAAACATACTAACAAAGAGACACAGAGAATCAGCCAGACTGACCACGTTTTCTTCTCCACATCAGACAAAAGAAGATACACCTGCTCGTCATCCATTGACAACAACTCATCAACGGTTATCTTTACTACGGGCTTCTCTTTTCTTCTGGCTGAAACCAATTCCTTTTGAACCCACTCTGACTTATAGTGGGGAGATAGAAGGCATACAACTACATCACTCCGCCTTAACTCGAAATCCACTCGGCATTGTCTTCCTTTCTTGTTATGAAGTTTATCAATATAAACGTGAGCTATTGGTGATATACGATTCTCCACCTGGTGAAGTTTCTCATCAGTAATTGCAGGATCTTTGGTTGTATAACTAACAAATACTCTCATTGGATGACACC
>Ga0265298_10004720_pt1 | contig 17311 bp, 6 predicted proteins | sample AusTroGonzalo_MG_3_FD_193486 | JGI IMG/M metagenome (GOLD analysis project Ga0265298, IMG submission 193486) | Bovine rumen microbial communities from tropical cattle in Woodstock, Queensland, Australia - Gonzalo_01 | ecosystem: Host-associated > Mammals > Digestive system > Stomach > Rumen ... | reverse complement strand
CGCAGGCGGCCGCTTTTCCACGAAGCCGGGAATGCAGGTCGCCGACGTCGATGCGGGCTTTCTTGATTTCGAGCGCACCCGATGCGTCGCGTTCAGGGCCGCCGCTGCGTCTGCGCCGTCCGCAAGATCTGTCGTGGCGCCGACGCCTGTCGCCGAGAGCGTGCGACGCGGCTTGGCCAGGAAGTTTGCGAGACAGCCCTTCGTCCCCGCGGACGAAAAGGAGCGGTCCGCCCGTTGCCGCGAGATACTCGACATCCAGACTGCGGGCCTCGCTACGCGGCTTTCCTCCATCGGCTGCCGCGACGTAGTGCTTGGGATTTCAGGCGGGCTTGATTCCGCGCTTGCGCTGGCGGTCTGCGTCGAGGCGTATTCGCGGCTCGGGCTTGACAAGTCGGGCATCCATGCTTACACGATGCCGGGGTTCGGGACGACCTCCCGCACTAAAGGCAACGCGGGGAAGCTGTGCAGGGGCCTAGGAGTCGAGATGGGCGTCGCCGACATCACGGCGACCGTGCGCAGCCACTTCGCGGACATGGGGCGCGACGAGTCCGTGAAGGACGTGACGTACGAAAACGCCCAGGCCAGGGCCAGGACGTATTTCCTCATGGACAGGGCCAACGAAATCGGAGGGATCGCCGTCGGCACCGGGGACTTGTCAGAGACGGCGCTCGGCTGGTGCACGTACAACGGCGACCACATGAGCATGTACGGCGTCAACGCCGGCGTCCCGAAGACGCTGATAAGGCACGTCGTCCGCTGGTACGCGGAGGAAAAATGCGGCGACGAGGCTCGCGAGGCACTTCTCGACATACTCGACACGCCTGTTTCGCCGGAGCTTCTCCCTGCGACGGCTGACGGCGAGATCGCCCAGAAGACCGAGGACCGGGTGGGCCCGTACGAGCTTCACGACTTCTTCCTCTACCACTTCGTCAGGCGCGGCGCCGGGGCGGAGAAGATCCGCCGCATCGCGTCGGAGGCGTTCGCCGGCGTCTATGGCGAGGATGAAATCGAGAAGTGGCTCGGGACGTTCCTGCGGCGTTTCAGGACGCAGCAGTTCAAGCGCAGCTGTTCGCCTGACGGGCCCAAGACGGGATCCGTCGGGCTTTCGCCGCGAGGCGACTGGGTCATGCCCAGCGACCTTGGCGGCCTGGAGTAAACGACGTACATGGAAATCGAGAACGAGACGAAGAAGGAGTATTTCGAGCTGTTGGGGTTCGAGTCCGTGGGATCGGATCCCGCGCGTTTGCGCGACTGCGTGCAGTGCGCGGTCTGGCTTGAAAAATGGCTTGAGCGAATCGGCTTCAAGGCCGAGCTTCTGTCACCGGACATAAAGGACGGCAAAGCCGCGCCGCCGGTTCTTTTCGCTGAACGCCCCGGAGACGAGGGCGCGGCGAGGGTTCTGTACTACGGACACTACGACGTGCAGCCGCCGGATCCCCTTGACGAATGGGAAACCCCGCCCTTCACGCCGACGGAGAGGGACGCTCGCGTGTACTGCCGGGGCGCCCAGGACGACAAGGGGCAGCTGTTCGCGTTTCTCTGCGGAATCCGGGACTTCCTGGCGAAGCCGGGGCCGAAGCCGACAATCAAGATCGTCCTTGAGGGCCAGGAGGAAAGCGGCAGCGGGGCGCTTGCCGAAATGGCGGCGGGGATGCGCCGCCGTCTCGCGGCGGATGTCATGCTCGTGTGCGACACCAACGCGGCGGAGGATCTTCGCCCCGCGATTGTCGCTGGGTTAAGAGGCGTGTCGCATTTCACGATCCGACTGACGGGCGCGGACCGCGATCTCCATTCAGGCGAGTACGGCGGACTCGCGCCCAACGTCGCGCAGGGAATGGCCGCGCTCGTCGCCTCGCTTCACGCCGCCGACGGCTCCATAGCGGTGGAAGGCTTCCGCGCGGGGATCGAGCCGCCGCATCCCGACGAGTTGCGGCTCGCGGAGTCGTTCTCGAAGTCGCCGGCGGACTACGAGGCGGAGATCGGCTGCGGTCCGGCCGGCGGGCAGAAGGGCCTTTCCCCCGCGCAGCGGCTTTCGTTCGAGCCGACGATAGAGGTGAACGGGCTGCACTCGGGCTACGGCGGCCCGGGGGCGAAGACGGTGATTTCGCGCGAGGCGATCGCGAAGATCTCTATGCGGCTCGTCCCGGGGCAGTCGCCGGCTGCGGCGTTCGCCGCGGTGAAGAAGCACCTGGAGGAGCGCGTGCCGGAGGGCACGTCGCTTTCGTTCGATGAGTTCTCGCCGGGGGCGGGCGGATTCCGTCTGCCGGTCTCGTCGCCGCTGTTCAGGCTGGCCGCGCATGTTCTGGAGGAGATGGACGGACGCACCCCCGCGTTCGTCTGGAGCGGCGCGTCGATTCCGGTCGTGTCGGTCCTGCGCGAGGCGTCCGGCGCGGCGCCGCTCATCGTCGGCTGGGGCCAGCCCGAAGACCGCATACACTCGCCGAACGAAAGCTATTCGCTCCGCCAATTCGCAAAGGCCCGCGAATGGGCCGTCGCGATTCTCTCCGCATTGTAGCGCAGCGAAGCGGCAAAAGCTCCGTCAAAGCCTGATTCGGTCGGGATTGACTCCTCGTGCGCGACAAGGGCGAAGTCGGGATGCCGCGAGAGGAAGCTCTCCACCTGAGACATGTTCTCCTCGGGCTCGTTGGAGCATGTCGAGTAAACGAGGAGGCCGCCTTCCGCCACAAGGGGGGCGGCCGCGTCGAGTATCTTCGCCTGGAGGGCGGCGAGCCTCGTGGTCTTCGCCTCGCTCCAGTTCCATCTTGCGTCTGGGCGGCGGCGCAGGACGCCAGTATTGGAGCACGGCGCGTCCACAAGCACCTTGTCGAACGGCCCCGCCGCCTCGTCCAAAGACGCAACCACCTTCGCGGCGACGCCGGTGCGGGCGATGTTCTCCGCCAGCCTGACGCGTCTCTCGGCGTTCACTTCGCACGCCGTGACGTCCGCGCCGCGCCATGCGATCTGGACGGTCTTCCCCCCTGGCGCCGCGCAGGCGTCGAGAATCCTCTCGCCGGGCTTCGGGTCAAGAAGCCTGACGGCGAGCGCAGTCGCGGGATCTTGGACTATGAAGGCGCCGTCGCCGTAGCCGGGGACGTCCTGCACGCGCGTTCCGCGCTCTAGCTTCGCGAACGAGCCGTCCGGACGCGCGAGATACGTGAACGCCGGTTCGTTGTGCCATTCCGCCAGACGTCGTGCGCCGTCCTCGCCGTGGCGTTTCGTCCATCTGCGCACAAGGGCGTCGGGGTAGCTTTCGCGCACCGCGAGCGGCTGGGCCGCAAGGTCCGCGAGGACAGCATCCCTGCTGCGGACGAGGTTCCTCAACACTGCGTTCACGGTTTTCGCGACGGACGGGTTCGGGCACGGACGGGCCGCTTCGACGGTCTCGTTGACGGCGGCGAAGTCCGGCACGTCGTCCATGTACAGGAGCTGCGCGGTGCCGACGAGGAGAAGAGCTTCCATCTCTCCCTTCGGCTGGCGGCGGAGGAACCGCGACAGCGCGAAGCGGAGGGCGCGGAGCCTCCTGACGGTCGTGTAGAGGAGATCCTGCGCGAACGCCCTGTCCGCTCCGTCCGCGAGGAGCCTTTCCGGGAACTCCCCCGTCGCCAGCCACCTCGCGAGGGCAAACGCGGCCTTGCGTCTTGAATTCGGCTCTTTCACGGTGAATCTCCGAAAAATTCCGCGACCATGTCCGTAAGCTGCGCCACGTCGGCGACGGTGCGGACGGAGGCGGGGATTGACTTTCTGAATGTCGCGCCGTAGTTCTTCGTCACGACGCGTGGGTCTGTGACAACGACAACGCCCCTGTCGCGCTTGCTGCGGATGAGGCGGCCGAACCCCTGACGGAACCGTATCACGGCCTCAGGCAGCGAGTAGTCCCTGAACGCACTGCCGCCTTCGCGCTCGATCTTCTCCGAGCGGGCCTCCACCATAGGGTCGCCGACCTGCGGGAAGGGGAGCCGTGCGAGGACTACGCAGGAAAGCGCCTCGCCGGAGACGTCCACGCCCTCCCAGAACGACTGTGCGCCGAATAGGACGACGCCGGAGCCAGACTTCAGCTCGCGGGTCATGGACTCACGAGACATCCCCTCGCCCTGCACGATGAGCCGTATGCCCGCGTCGGCCAGGTCCGCGCGGGCGTTCTCGGCGACGGACCTCATCATCTCGTGGCTTGTGAAGAGGACGAGCGCCCTGCCGCGTGTCGTAGTGAACAGCTCCCTCAGCATGGCGGCGAGGGAGGCGGAATATCCTTTCGGGTTGGCAGTGGGGTCGGGCAGGCAGTCCGCCGCGAACACCATCGACTGCCGCAGGTAGTCGAACGGGCTCGGCGCAGTGAGGGCGGTGAAGCGCTCCGAGCAGCCGAGGCGGGATGCCATGTACTTGAAGCTGTCGCCTACGCGGAGCGTCGCCGACGAGAGGACCACGGAGTCCTTCGTGTCGTAGAGAAGCGCCTTCAGGGCGTCCGCCACGGAAAGGGGGGCGCCCACCGCGCGGATGTACGCCGGGCGCTTTCCTTCGCGGATCCTCTCCACCCAGTAAGCGTGTGTGTCCTTCTCGCCCTTGAGCGCGAAATTCGCGTCGTTCGCGAATTCGACGAGTGTCGCCGCGAGGCCCTCGATCTGGGCGGCGAGGTCGCCGCAGTAGTTGAACTCGCCTTCGGGCGCGGACTGCTCCAGGGCGTCGCGCATCTCGTGGAGGAGGTTCACGAGCCCGGCTAGCTCCGTCTCGAACTCCGCCTGCGCGGCGAGGAAGCGCTCCTCGTCCCACTCGTCCGCGCCGTATGGCTTGAAAAGGCCGTGGAGCGAATGCTGGCGTTCGACGCCGCCGAGTTCGCCGCGGACGGTCCTGTACCGGACGGGGCCGTCGCCGCCTGACGGCACGAGCAGCCGCGAAACGGCGTCGGAGAGTCCGTCGGCGGAATCCATTATCCTTACGAACTTCGACGGGACCTGCGCGAGGAGCGAGCTCACGCGGTCCGCGACGGGGCTTGACGAGAGGACGCCCCTGCGCAGCTGCCGTTCGACGGAGCTGAGTACGCCCCCGCCGGATGCCTGGCCGCCTCTGCCGCGCCGTCCCTGGCGGCGGAGTCTGTTCAGGATCCTTGCGAGCGCAGGCACGGAGAACTCGTCGCGCAGGTATTCGGTCGCGACGTTTTCGAGGTTGTGGGCCTCGTCGATGACGAGCCGTCCGTACGCGGGCAGCACGCCGGCGCCGGGGTTCGCCGCGTCGGCGACGACGAGGGAGTGGTTCACGACGACGAGATGCGCCTCGGCGGCGGCCTTCCTCGCCCGGTGCACGAAGCAGCGCGAATGGTACGGGCAGCGCCTTCCGGCGCACTCGTCGCCGACGCAGGAGACGAGGCTCCTCGGCAGCCCGTCGTATGTGTCGAGGTCGCCGTCCGAAGTGGATTTCAGCCACGCGATGAAGCGCGGCATCTCGGCCTGCTCCTCCGGGGTCATCGTCCAGTACCCGGACGAGAAGAACTCCGACACGGCTCTGAGGCACAGGTAGTTGGCCCTGCCCTTGAGAAGCGCCACGCGAAAGTCCTTCGCGCCTTCGCCCAGCGTCGCGAGAGCCTTCGGGATGTCAGACCCGACGAGCTGCCCCTGGAGGTTCCTTGTCGCGGTGGAGACGAGAACGGGGGTGTCGTTGACGAGAGCCCAGTGCATCGCGGGGATGAGGTACGCGAGGGACTTGCCGACCCCCGTGCCGGCCTCGATCATCAGGTGCCCGCGTGAGTTGAACGCGCGCGCGACCGCCTTGAGCATGTCAATCTGGCCGGGTCGCTCCTCGTAGTCCGGCATCGAGCCGAGGACGCCGCCGCGCATGAGATGCTCCGCGAGGGCGGCGGGGTCTATGCGCGAGCAGTCGTCGTGGGTTGGCAGGTGCCGCTTCTTCGCGGCGTCGCGCACCTCGGGCAGGAAGGCGGCCCATTCCGGGTCGTCCACGAACTCGGCGGGCGAGGGTTTCTTCTGCGGAGTCTCAAGCATCCCGCTTATTATACCAAATCTAGGCCGCCGCTATTTGGAAATCACCAGCGACTGCATGAACGTGCTCATCCTGTCGAGCGACTCGAGGATGCCCTGGTCGGCGGTCGCATCTCTTACGGCGGCGTCGATCTGGTCCGGCGGTATCGTGTGGTTGCCGATCTTCGTGTAGATGTCGGCCATCTTGCCGTAGTATTCGCGTGCGTCCGCGAGGCGCGTGAGCTCGCGCTCTTGCGCCGGGGTGAACAAGGCGCCTTTCTTGGCCTTCAGCGCCTGGAGGCCCTTGATGCGCACGTCGATCATGCGAAGGACCTTGGTGTTCAGGTCCTTCGCCGTGCCGCGGCACACCTCGACGACGCGGGCTAGCCGGGGGAACTTGTCGCTGCCAAGGATCTCCTGCGCCTTGAAGCGCGTGACGTCCATCGTCTGCTGCATGTCGGAAAGCGACATCTTGTCGAGGATCGCGCGCATCCCCGCGTCCGTGCCGGTCTTCGTGAGGATCTCCCCGCAGCGGTACGCCTCCGCGTACTTCGACGTGGTGAGGTTTATCCACGCCATTTCGCCGTCGCCCGCGCCGAAGGTCGCCTCTTTGTACGCCTCGTGGAGCTTCGGCGCCCCCTTGTCGCGCCACTTCACGAGGTTTACGCGCTTGCCATTCTGGGTGATCGGCACGGTCTCGTACACGACCTTGCCGTTGGGCTTGACGACCTTCACCTTCTCCACGGCCATGCCGTAGTCCGCGTCCATGCCGACGGACCCCTTCGACGAGGCGTTGCGGAACTGCTTGATGTCGTGGTGGCTGAAGCCCTCCGCGGCCATCTTCTTGTGGAAGATGCCGACCGTCGTCTTGTACACCCGGCCAATGTCCTCGTTGAACCGCTCGGCTATCTTCCTGTAAGCGGGGTCGTTCTTCAGGATGATCTTGGCGTCCGGATGCTGGTTGACGACGGCGGCGGCCCTGACGACGGCTTCGCGCGCCTTCTGTATCTGCTCGTTCGTCATCGTCATTTCGTTGAGGGCATGAAGATCGTTCACACGCGCCACGTAATCGCTCAGGGCTTCGACGCCCTCCTTCTTGAACTTCATATACTCGGCGAGTTCGGCATTCTCGCCCTTTGGCATCGCCTTTGGCGTGAAGAGGGCCTTGAGCTTCGCATATCCGTCCTTCGCCCCTTTCTTGATGTCCTCCTTCACGTCCCGGTAGATGTTCTTCACGTCCTTCGTGAGGATGCCCGTCTTGGCGACGAACGACATGCCTACGTGGAACGCCGCAGAGCCGCCGATGTGCAGCACGACGCCGCGCCAGCCGTCGGTCTTGTAGCCCTCTACTCCGCTGATGATGAAGTCGGCGACGCCGGAGTAGCAGCGCACGAACCCCTCCGCCGCGCCGTACACGCCCTTCTCGGCGAAACCGTCCACCATGAAGTGCGCCATCATGAGGTTGTGCATCGTCGCGGCGGCCGCGGGCGTCGTGGCGCCCATCGAGCCGATGCAGAGGAGCGCGGTGCAGCCGCCCTTGACGCACTTGGCGTTGTGGAGACGCTGTTCCGCGTCGATGAGGTTCAGGTCGGCCTGCGCGGACTGGAAACCGACGCGGCCGGCGTTGATCTTGTGTATGATTCTGCCGAACGCGCGCCACTCTTCGATGCTGTCCTCGTTCGCCGGCGGCAGCGCGCCGTACATCTTCACGGCCTTCTCGTATGTCGAGAGCGCCTGGTCTTCGTCGCCGTACTTCGCAAGGCGCTCAAGGTCTCCGCGCATCTTCGCGTCGTCCTGCTCGGATAGTCTCTGGATGGCGCGGCGCACGTTCTCGCGCACGTTCTTCGCCTCCCTGTCGCGCTCGACGTCGCGCTGGCAGCTCTCGAGGAGCTGCATGTGGCACATCGCGTCGAAGGCCGTGAACGGCGGATGGAACTCGCCCGTCTTCTCTGCCTCGACCATTGCGTCCTCGTACTGGAGATTGGATATGTCGCCGAGGCGCGCGAACTCGAGCTCCGCGTACCGCTTGGAAGCCTCCGATATCTCGTCCGCGGCGACCAGGCTGTTCACCACTGACTTCTTATGCACTGCGGCATAGTGCCCTTCCAGCGTCTGCCGCCGCTGCACAGCCTCGTTATGCGCGGCGTCCTGGTTCCAGGTCTTGCCGGTGGTCAAGAGCTCGTACCACCATCCGTCTCGCTCCTTCTCGACCTTCTGCGCAGCAAGATTGATCTCGGCCGCCGTCTTGTTCAGTTCCTCCGCATCCTTCTGGAGAATCTCTTCGTGCTTCTGTATCGCCTCCAGCTCCTTTTGCATCTGCTCCTCGCGCCGCCTGATGTTCTCCTGTATCCACCGCTTGTTCTCCTCGTGGAGCGCGATGCGTTCGCCAAGCGACACGGCTTCGTCCTCCTTCGTCTTGAGGTTCGCGACATATTCGTCGATCTGGCTCGCGACGGAGGCGAATTCCTGCGAGTCCCACTCGCTGCGCATCGCGTCCGTGAAGTTCGCGGCCGTCTCCTTGGCAATCCGCTCCGCCTCCTCCTCGGAGAGGACCATGCGCTTGAACTTGTAGCGGATCCCCATCGTGCCCATTACGTCCAGGTCCTTCCCCCCGGCCATTGCCGACACGCAGAGCTCGACGCTCATCTGCGGGTCTATGTGCGTCATGACGATTTCATTTTTTGAGTTGAAGTCGTGCCAGGCCAGTTCGCCTTCAAGTTCCACCTTTCCCTGCTCGCCGGGGCCAAAGATCTTTTCGCAGTCTTTGCAGCACGATTTCTCGGCGGTCCCCGATTCCCCGTATTTGGCGTAGCAGCCTGCTCTCACTCCCTGCGTCATCTTGCTGTGCTTCATCGGCTTGACGGAACTCTGCGCCCAGAACGGAATCTTGAACTTGTTGTCTGTCACGCGCACTACCGTCGTCGGCGGCATCCACCTCGTATGCAGTTCCGCCGATCCGGAATCGAGCTGCATCTTCTTGCCGGACCTCTTCGAGATGAAGTACTTCTCTTCAATGCGTTTCACGTCATGGCGGAACATGGCGTTCATGACGACGTTCTCGCTGTGCTCCTGCACCTTTGGCGCATCGTAGCCGAACTTGCGCACGAGCTTCGTTCCCCCTCCGATCTGCAAGCGTTCCTCCATGGGCGGCGGCTCAATCTTGTCGCGCTGCTCCTCGTACCACTTCCATTCTTCCGACGTACTTGTAGTGTACGCCCTCGTCACGCCGTTCGTCAGCGGACTTACGCGAGCCGATTTGGACGGCTCGATGCCAACCAAAACGTAATAGACGTCCTTCGCGAACGGCATGTCCGCCGCGGACCTCTTCTTGCCAAGCGCCTCCTCCATGTTCTCCCGGTAGTCTTCGACATGCTCCTTTAGTTCGTCGGATCTCAGCTTGCACCACGTCTCCGCGCCGATCTTGTCGAATTTGTCCTTGGCGGCTTCCGCATTGTAGCGGTCGAATTTGCTGGCAGATCCTAGCACCTTGTCCTTAGTGTGTCCGTAAAGGTCGTCGCCCTCCACGCCTTCGACGCGCCTGTAGAGAGTTGACGAGGCCGACAGGCCATGGACGGGATCGACCCCAAGCGACTTGACTGAAAGGCATTCGTTGCCGTCCTCGTCGTGGAACGGCGTGTACGTCGTGCGGAATTCGGACGAAAAGCTGGACAGCCCTCCGCCGGCGTCGTCAAGCATGCTGACGACGTTGATGTCCGGGGTCAAGGCATCGTCATATATGTTGACGTAGACGACCGTAAGCCGCGTGCTTTGGTATTTGAACAGCGGCCTGATGTAGAGCATCTTCTTAGACTCGATCATCGTCCAATCTCCGGCCTCCTCCACGACTTTCCCCTTTGCGTCGAGAACTGCGGGCTTGCCCGTAAGTTCCGGCCCCACGGCTTCGTACCAGCCGCCGATCTTCGACTGGACGCCGAAATATTCCTGCATCGCCTGCTCCGCGGCCTTGCGCTTCGCGCGACGCTCCTCTTTGATTTTGGAGGGATCCGGCATGGGGCCGAGCGCGGCGAGCGCGGCGCATAGCTCCTCCATCCGCGCCTTGAGCATCTTCACGCGCTCGGCGACGGTGAGCATTTCGCGCATCGCCTCGTAGGCGGGAACCCAGAACCTGTTGAGCCGCAGCAGGTTCGACTCGGCGAGCGCCTCCTCGTATTCGTCAGACGCTTCCTCGGCCTCGGCCTTGCGCTTCACGAGCTCGGTGAGAATGGGCGACGCCTTCTTGAGCCAATCCGTCACCTCCGCGCAGGGGAAGTCGAGCGCGGCCTTCCACTTTTCGTCGAACGCCTTCGTGTCCTCCTCGTCCATGTCGCCGATGAACACGCGCAGCGTCTCCTTCACGTTCATGATCGCGGCGCGGCGTCCGGCGGAGTTGATGAACGCATCCGGAATCGGGGTCTTCACCGGCTCGAGCGGCGGCACCGGGAGAGGCGTCAGGGGAGGCAGCTTCGCGAACGCCGCCTGACACTCTGCGTCAGTCGGCGGCGGTTGTTCGAGCCGCTCGCGGAGCGCCTTCGTTTCAGGACTTTCGGTCGGGAGGGTCGCACTTGCGGGAGGGCCGAGCTTCTGCTCGACCGTTTCCGGAAGGGCCGCGCTTGTCTCGGTCGCTGCATCCGCCTTGTTCCTGAGCCTGTGAAAAACCTCCCCCGCCCACTTGTCGGTTTCCTTGTCGCCCGCCTCCTCGCTCAATAGCCCGAGCAGAGACACGAGCGGCAGGGCCCTAATGTCATCCTTGTGAGCCTCGATGAACGCCTTGACGGCGGGGATCTTCTCCTCGGCGGCGAGTCCGTCGTCAGCGGAGAACATCGCCACCGCGTCGTCGAACTCGTCCGCTTGCGCTGTCGGCGCAGAGGCAACCGCAAATACGGCAAAAGCCAAGACATGCGCCACTGCCGCAATGGCGAAGCCCCCGACCGATCTGTTCATGTGCGTCCCTTACTTGTCTTTGTCTTCTTTGTCGCCGACGGCGTCCATGGACTTCTGAGTCTCGTCCAACTGCTTCGCCGCCCTCTTGATTTTTTTGTCTGCGGAATCGAGGGCCTTCACGGCCTTGGAGTTTTCCTGTTCCAGAAAAGACGCGCGAAGGGTTGCGATGGCGGCCTCGGTGTCTTTCTGCGTCATGCCGGCGAGTTCCATCATCCTGCGAGTAAGACGCTCGAGTTCCTTGACGATGGCTTCCTTCTCCTCTGGGGTCTTCGCGGCCTTGGCGCGTTCGGTTTCCGCCTGCAGGGTTTCGGACAGCTTGAGGATTTCCTCGATGTTCTCGATGCCGTATGCGGGCGCGAGCGCGAGCGACACTGCGGCGGCGACGATTAGAACCAGTTTCTTCATTGTTTTTTCTCCTTTTGTTTTATTTTTGACAATTCATGTCAGACATCATTTGCAATCCATCATTCGTCTTCCAGCACGAACCTCACGCCGTTGTCGCTTCTGTTCTTGCCGGTCGTGCTCCAGTCGCGGGCGGCGGACCGGACGGAGATCTTAAGGTGCCTCCACGAGCCGCCGCGAAGCACCTTGAACATGCTGCCCTCTTTCCTGTTGAGAGGGTCTTTTTCGTTGGCGGCCGGCGGCTCCGCCACCCAGTCGTCCTCGCACCATTCCGCGACGTTGCCAGCCATGTCGTAGAACCCCCACGGATTCGGCTCGTAGGAGCCGACCTTCACAGTCTTCTCCAGTTTGACGTCATCCGGCTTCGGATCGAAATTCGCGCTGACGCCGTCGTAGTTCGCCTTCTTGCACGACGGCTGGTAGCCCCAATAGTAGGCGGTCCTCGTCCCGGCGCGGCAAGCGTATTCCCACTCCGCCTCCGTCGGGAGCCTCAGCTTGATTCCGGAACGCTTCTCGAGTTCCGCCGCGAACGCCTTGCACTGCTTCCAGGAGACATTGTCGACAGGCAGATCGTCGTCGCCGGTGAACTTAGACGGGACCCCGCCCGCGACGCTCTTCCACTGGCGCTGCGTCGTCTCGTACTTGGCGAGCCAGAAGCCCTTCGTGAGCGTCACCTTGCGGCGCGGCTCCTCCTTCGCCGACGGCTTGAACTCGTCGTCGTTCTGCCCCATCGTGAAAATGCCCTTCTCGCACCAGATGAACTCCATCGGCACGTCGCCGGGCAGCATCACGGTTTTTGTTTTTGCGGCGGATGCGGCGGACGGGGACGTCCGCCCTCCCGATGCGTCCGCAGGCCCGCCCTCGAAAGGCGGAATCTTCGCGGTCGCCTTCTCGAAGTCGCGGTCCGCGCCGAAGAGGTCGCTGGACGCCTTTTTCTGCGTTTCGTCGCCGTCTTTGCGGCTCTTGCAGCTGTCCACGCCGTCGGGCGCGTATACGGAAGGATGCAGCCTCTTCAGCGCGGCGAGGCACCACTCCGCCGTGTCGTCGTGTCCAGTCTCCTTCGCGGCGTCCATGAGCGCCTCTATCAGCTCCACGCACTCAGCGCGCTCCTCGACCATCTTCTTTAGCGTCGGGAATTTCGCGGACGCCTTGAGCTTCGAGTTCTTGCCGTACATCTTCAGGGCGGTTTCGATTCCGTAGTCCGACGGCGGCACCAGCTCGACCTGCGCGAGCGCGGCGCGCACCTCTTCGTCGAATCCGCGTCCCGCCGGGAGCCCTATGTACACGCAGAAGCATCCGCCGCGGGATACGACCTTGCCGCCGTACATCTTGGAATAATCCTCGTAGAGCGCGAACAGCGTGACTCCGCCTAGGTTGACCTTTACCGTCGGAATCTTCGCGGCGGCCTCCGCCATGCGAGAGACGACATTGCCGTCCGCCACCTTGCTCGCCACGCCCCACGATCCGCCGTACTTGCCCTCGCCCGGCTTGTACGGGGTCTGGTTGAGAACGACGACATGCGAACCGTCCTTGAGCGGAATCGCGATCGCCGTCGGATCCTTGTACGGCATTTTGAACCCTGCCGTCCCTTCGACTGCGCCGAGCGAATCGGGGACGCGCATCATCCAGCACTCGAGCGCGGACGCGCCCTGCAGAATCATCGCGGCGGCAACCGCAATCGCATACTTTTTCATTCTCGTGTTCCTTTCTTTGTTCATTCTTTCTTTCCTCCGAACCACGGCAGCTGGAGAAGCGGTTGCTTCGCAGGCGCGGGCAGCGCCTTGGGCTTTTCAGGAGCGGGCAGGGCCTTGGGCTTTTCGGGCGCCGTCAGACTCTTGACGGCGGACGCGCCCTTGCCGCCCGTCTTCTTCGGCTGGACGATCATGAGCCCGCGCTGGTTCTTGGCTTCGCCGATGTTCAACGCCTTGAACGTCGTCGAGAGATCGGTGATCAATTCCGGAATCTCCTTGTCCGTTATCCGCGAGAGTTCGGTGTTCGCCATGTAGATCGGCGTCTCGAGATTGCCGACGCGCTTGCATACGTTGTAGATGGAGTCGTACTTCTTCAGGGTCTTTTCCAGCCTCTCGCATTTCACGATGTCCCTCTTCGGCAGATCCCTGCCGAACTTCGAAAGCCTGAGGCGTTCCGCCTTGAGCGCCTTGACCTCGCTGCGCAGCGCCGGCCCGTAGATGTTGTCGTAGTCCTTCGCCCAGCCGCGGAACTGTTCGTAGCGCCCCATGATCTTCGGATGGCCTTTCACGTGCGCCATCTCGTCCGCCTTGAAGCGCGAAACGTCGAACGCCTGCTCGACTTCGTACGGACGCGAATGGGCGAATATGGAGCGCATGTATTCCTCGTTCTTCGAGTTCTTCAGCAGCTCCACGCGCTTGAACGCCTCGGGGTGGCCGGAGTGCGTCACGTTGACGTACTGCCTCCGCGCGTCGCAGCCGGTCGAAAGCTTCACGAGTCCGTTGACCTCGTCCTGCATGTCATCGGCCCACTGGTACTTCGTCACCGGCTGTCCGTTGCGGGTTATCTGGAATTCCTGGACTTCCTGTCCGCCGCGCATGACCGTCGTGTTCGGCGTCTCGTCGATTCCGATGTCGAGGTCCATGCCCACCGTCCCGGTGCTGGCCTCGTTGCGGAAGTTGAGTATCTTCTGCTTGTTGTAGCCCCTCTTGACCTGCATGTTGATCATGGCCTTTTTCTTGACGGCGTTCTGCCACCTGTCGCAGCATTCGGCGAACTGCCTGCTCGTGCCGTCGTTCAGGTACTGCTTGTTGTACTTGAGCTGCGCCTTGGCCATGGGGCATTCGTTCACCTTGCCCAGCGCATTGTAGTACTCCCTCTTCACCGTGACGATCGTCTTCGTGTCGACTTTATGCGTCTTGGCCAGCGCGTTCACGCCGTCCAGAGCGGCCTTCTTCTGCTTGAAGCCCTCGATCAGCTTCTTCGAGTACTTCGTCTCGAAAAACTCGGCGTTTATGTCGGCGACGCGCGGCTTTCGCGTGGCGACCCTCGGATTCCACTTCCTCAACTTTTCGAGATCGAACGCATTGTGGCAGCCGGTCCCGTCCGGCGGGCCTTTCATCTTGTCCAGAAGGAACGGTACTCCGTAATTGAGGGCGAAGGAAATTTCGCCGCGCTTGAGGCCTTCCACGAGACCTCCCTCCACGCATCCGTCGATGAAGTCGGAGGCTACCTGGACGGAGTTGTACGCGAATGTCACCGTCTTCTTGAATGCGTTTGTCACGCCTCCCTCGATGTATCCCGTCGTCGCCATGTAGAAGCAGCCGATCGCTTTCGCGGCGCCCCATTCCGCGCCGCCGCAACCGATGGAGACCACGATTTCGCACCCGATCTTCGTGTATTCCAGCGCTGTTATCCTCTGGCTCCACGCCGCATCTTCCGCCTGATGCTCGTATCCTCCCCTTTCAAGCTCCTCCATTCGCTCCGAGATGAGCTGCTGGCGCAGCCTGTCCCACTTGTCTGCGTTGAGAGGATCCGTATCTACGATCTGCTCCATGCGCGACATGATCATATCCCTGGTTTGCGGGTCTTTCTCGCAGTATTTCTCGGCATACTTCTCCGCGAATTTCCTGGCCTGCTCTGCACGTTCGAAATCCTGCACCTCGTTCACGACGTCCTGGTGGAACTTCGCGAACGTCAAGTCGTCCCACGGCGTGCGCGAAGCGTGGAACTCGCCCGTCTCGGCGGCGCGGATCATGTCCTCCTCGTGGATCCTGTCCGCTTGCGCGCCGGCGATCGCCACCATGATCGAATGGCGTTCTTCTTTGGTCTTCGCCTCGCCCAGCTGTTTCTGGAGGCGCGCTATCGACTCGTCCAGCCACTTGATGTTGTTCTGGTGGAATTCCTTCGTCTCGTCCAGTTCCTTCTCCGCGTCGGACTTCTCCGTCTTTTCCTGCGCAATGCCGTCTTCGGGCACTTCCTTCCAGGAGTTCCGCGCCTCGTCGAGCAGTTTCGCGTCCATGTTGTTCGCAAGTTCCCGCGCCTTCTCGGCGGACATGGGAACGAGTCTGTAGACGTACTTGAAACCGAGCGTGTCGCCCCAGAAGGTGTCGATTTTCGGTATGATGTCGAAATACACCGTCTTCTCGTTGCGCAGCACGTTCCCCATCCCGAAAGCGAGTTCCGCGCGGTGCGGAGACTTCACGGTGAAATTGATGTTCGTCCGCCCCATCTGGATTTCCTCGTCCGCGTTGCCGGAAACGACCCTCCCGACGGATCTCGCCGATTTGCCCAAGCCGCCTGCCAGCCAGGAGGCGCCGAACGAAACATCCAGCACGACATTGCCGTCGTTGAACTTCTCCCGCTTGCGCGTAGGCTCGTACTTCACTTTCGGCCACACCGTCATTTTGCAGACGTCGTTGTCCCACGCCTTCATCACCGTGGTGGGATGCGCCCATTCAAGCAGGAAGTTTGCGTATGCGGAGTCCAGCGTCACTTTCTCGCCTTTGTTCGTGAAGCAGACCTCGTAGTTCACTGTCTGGTCGAAGCAGTTCGTGTTGCTGCGGTCCTTTGCCGTCACCATTTCGCCTATTCTCACCTGTATGTCGTTGCTGTTCCATCCCGGAACCGGCACCCATTGGTCGCCTTGCTTCATGACGGGAACCTCGTTCTCGTCGTCTTTCGCCGCGTTGTTGTATATCGTGTAGGACTCTCCGGCGTGCGGATTCTGCTTGACCTCCCCGAGGTTCGCCACCATGCGCTTCGCAAGATCCTCGTATACCGCGAACTTGTCTTCTCCGTCGTAGACGGCCGATTTGAGCGACACGGTGTAAGGCTGATCCACCCTGCACTGCTGACGTCCGACAAGCACATAGTAGAGCCGGTACGGCGGCGGCGCATCCTCAAACGGAGCCGCCTTCGCCATCCCATCAAACTTCGTTGCGGCCTCGACGTGCTTCGCGGCATATTCCTTTACCGTCTTTTCGGCGGCGCGCTTCTTCTCTTCGACGGTCGTGCCGGTCGCCATTCCAGTCGCCGCGCCCTTCCCGGTGGCGATAGGGTCGGAAAGCGGCAGCGGCAGAGCCGCCGCGCCGGCCTCCGGCACCTTGTCCGTCAGACGGTACACCGTCGTCACGAAACTGTGGTAGGGCCTGGATTTTTCCTTGCCGTTCTCGTCGATGTCGAGTCTCACCGTGTGCCTCATCACGAGAAGCGCGTCTTTGCCGTCGTCGTCCTTGCAGGCCTTGAGATGCCAGCGCGTGCCTCCTTCCACGCGGCCGGTGCCGTTCGTCTCCACGGAGAAAGTCGCCCAGCCTCCGTCGCGGCACGGCTCCATCCATACATCCTTGCAGTCGGTCTTGTCGTAGCGCTTGTCGCGCGGCGGATCGTTCCAGGTGCGCCACGCCGCCCTGATGCCCTCGCCGTAAATGTAGAAGTTCGCGAGCCCCTGTTCGCCGAACTCCGCTATGGGCACGATGTAGAGCGTCGGCTGTTCGAGCAGATCCGCGCCGAAGAACCCGCCATCCACCTTATGCTCGAGGCTCCATCTTCCGTCCTCCGCCTGTTCGCCTTTCTTGGGCTCGTCCCAGTAATATTCCACGTGCTGACCTTCGCGGACCCATTCGCCTTCGATGGATTTGTCCTCGACTTCGCTGCCGAACGTGAAGTACTCCTGGATCGCCTCCTTCGCCTCCTCGTACTCTTTTGCGGCCTTCTTGCGCTCCTGGGCTGGGTCGGGCATTTCGCCGAGTGCCTCGAACTTCGGCATCAGTTCCTTCATTCCCGCCTCGATCGCCTTCATCGTGGCGACGGTCCGCGAGAGACTGCACATCAAACCGTGCGCCGCTTCGTAGTTGCCGACCTTGCGAGCCATGTCCATCTCGTCGAGCGTCTCGTCGAAAGTTTTCGCCTCGTTCACGAGCGCGACGCGCAATCGCGTCATTTCCGAGACTATCGGCAACGCGTTCGTGCACCATGCGATTATGTTCTCGGAAGGAAACGCCATCGCCTTGTCGAAATGCCTGTCGAATTCCTTT
>Ga0265298_10004719_pt1 | contig 17311 bp, 15 predicted proteins | sample AusTroGonzalo_MG_3_FD_193486 | JGI IMG/M metagenome (GOLD analysis project Ga0265298, IMG submission 193486) | Bovine rumen microbial communities from tropical cattle in Woodstock, Queensland, Australia - Gonzalo_01 | ecosystem: Host-associated > Mammals > Digestive system > Stomach > Rumen ... | reverse complement strand
ATGGGAGAGGGTGTTGCACAGATGTTCGTGAACCAGTTCAACGGCCGCAAGCTTATCGGCACGGTCGGTCAGCTGCAGTTTGAGGTTATCCAGTACCGTCTGGAGCATGAGTACAACGCCCTGTGCCGCTGGGAACCCGCCAGCCTCTATAAGGCTTGCTGGATTGAGAGCGATGATGAGGCTGAGCTGGATGCGTTCAAGAAACGCAAGTATCAGTTCATGGCTACCGATATGGAGGGCCGTGACGTCTTCCTGGCTGATAGCGGATATGTGCTGCAGATGGCTCAGATAGATTTCAAGCATATCAAGTTCCACTTTACAAGTGAGTTCTAAATGAAAGAGTATATAGATGATGTCAAAAAGGCTGTTGAGGTGATGCGGGCCGGCGGCATAATCCTCTATCCCACGGATACCATCTGGGGGATTGGTTGTGATGCCTCCAACTCCGCAGCCGTACGCCGCATCTTTGAACTCAAACAGCGCAGTGACAGCAAGTCCATGCTTTCACTCATAGATTCCGATGCCAAACTGGGCTATTACGTGCCGGATATTCCCGATGTCGCGTATGACCTTATGGACCTGTCGGAGAAACCGCTCACCATCATCTATGACAATGTCCGTCACCTGGCTCCTGAACTTATTGCCGATGACGGCAGTGCAGGCATTCGTGTTACACGTGAGGATTTCTCTCGTGACCTCTGCGCCCGTCTGGGTGGTGCTGTGGTCTCTACATCGGCCAATATAAGCGGTGAGCCGTCACCGGGTAACTTCAGTGACATATCTGACCGTATCAGGGCCGGCGTGGACTATATTGTGGGCTATCGTCAGGATGAGAAGTCCCGTGCGGTGGCATCGAGCATAATCAAACTGGGTTCCGGCGGACTCGTTAAAGTAATCAGGGAATAATGAACAATTCAACTGAGGAGATAGAGAAACAGACCGAATCGCTGCTCAACAAGTTCAATCTGTGGCGGCGCAGTCATATCAGCGAGCGACAGTTCATCCTGCTGCTCAGTCTGATGGTTGGCGTTTTTACCGCTTTTGCGGCTATACTGCTCAAGTACCTTATTTCACTTATCCACGGTACCATTTACGGTAACCTGGTGATGAACTCTGAGAACTACAGCCTGCTGCTCTATCCGGTAGTGGGCATCCTGGTATCGGGCCTTTTCATCCGTCTGATCGTACGTGATGATATAGGTCACGGCGTAACCAAGATTCTCTATGCGCTGTCCAAGAAAAACGGCCGCATCAAGCCTCACAACATGTACTCATCGGTCATTGCCAGTGCCATCACCATCGGTATGGGCGGATCTGTGGGTGCCGAGTCTCCTATAGTGCTTACTGGCTCCGCAATCGGCTCCAATATCGGCCGTATGTTCAAGATGGAGCACCGCACGCTGATGCTGCTTGTGGGCTGCGGATCGGCCGGTGCCATTGCCGGCATCTTCAAGGCTCCTATTGCAGGACTTGTGTTTGTGCTTGAGGTACTTATGTTTGACCTGAGCATGGGATCGCTGCTGCCGTTGCTGGTATCATCCGTGACAGCTGCCACCATATCATATGTATTCACCGGAACGGATTCCATGTTCCATTTCGTCTCCGAGCACGGATTTGAACTGGCACGTATACCGTATGCGCTGCTGCTGGGCATCACCTGCGGTCTTGTGTCACTCTACTTCTCCCAGACCATGCACTGGTTTGAGACCTGGTTCAAGAGATTCCACAACCCCTGGGTCAAATTCGTTATCGGCGCAGTGGTACTGAGTATACTCATATTCCTGTTCCCGTCCCTGTTCGGTGAGGGTTATGACACCATAGGCATGCTGCTCAATGTGAATGAGAACCCTGAGAAGGTAATGGAGGGCTCCCTGTTCTACGGCGGCAATATCCTGCTTTATCTGGGGCTTGTGGTGCTTACCAAGGTGTTTGCATCGACCGCAACCAATGCGGGAGGCGGATGCGGCGGTATATTCGCACCCAGCCTGTTCCTGGGTTGCCTTACCGGATTCATATTCGGAACGCTCATGAACCGCCTTTCACCGGGTGCCGATATATCGGTCCAGAACTTTGCGCTGCTGGGTATGGCCGGTCTCATGTCGGGCGTCATGTTCGCCCCGCTTACCGGTGTGTTTCTCATAGCCGAGCTCACCGGCGGTTACTCCATGTTCCTGCCGCTCATGATGGTATCCATAATGTCGTACCTCACTATACGCCTGTTCCAGCCGCACTCCATCTACTCCATGCGTCTGGCCCAGAAGGGTGAGCTCATGACACACCACAAGGACCAGTCTGTCCTGCTCCTCATGAGTATGGACAACCTTATAGAGAAGGAGTTCCTCAAGGTCAGTCCCGATATGGACTTGGGTCAGCTGGTTAATATCATTGCCCGCTCCAAGCGTAACCTTTTCCCCGTTGTGGATGAGGCTGAAAGCCTGGTGGGCATCGTCAGTCTGGAGAGTATCCGTAACATCATGTTCCGTCAGGAGCTGTATCATAGGTTTACGGTGCAGAAACTCATGGAACTGCCGCCTGCCCGTCTGTCGGTAAAGGACCCCATGGAAACGGTGATGAAAAAGTTTGATGAGACCGGAGCCTGGAACCTCCCAGTAGAGGACGAGAACGGCCATTACGTAGGTTTCGTCTCCAAGTCCAAGATATTCAACTCATACAGAAATGTCTTACTTGAACTTTCTGAGGAGTGAGCGTAAAAACGCCGATATCCCTAATCTGTTTGATATAATGCCTGCTATGGAAAAGAAAGAGCTGAGGATAGTGTTCATGGGAACCCCGGAATTTGCGGAGTTCACCCTGCGTCGTCTGGTAGAGGACCAATATAATATAGTAGGTGTGGTAACCATGCCCGATAAACCCATGGGCCGTCACGGAAGCGTGCTCCAGAGCAGTCCCGTCAAGAAATATGCGGTGGAGCAGGGGATACCCGTACTCCAGCCTGAGAAACTTAAGGATCCTCTGTTCATCGAACAGCTCCGTGCCCTTAAGGCCGATCTCCAGATAGTCGTTGCCTTCCGTATGCTCCCCGAGATAGTATGGAACATGCCCCGTCTGGGCACATTCAACCTCCACGGCTCACTGCTGCCCCAGTACCGCGGTGCCGCTCCCATAAACTGGGCCATCATCAACGGTGACAAGGAGACAGGCGTAACCACCTTCTTCCTAAAGCATGAGATAGACACCGGTGACATTATCTATCAGGAGCGCATACCCATCCTCCCGGATGACAATGCCGAGACCATGCATGACAAACTGATGGCGCTTGGAGCAGACCTCACAGCTCGCACCCTCCAGGATATCCTTGCCGGTACCATCAAGCCGATCCCGCAATCAGAGATACCGGCCGATGAGCTTCGTCCGGCTCCCAAGATCTTCAAGGAGACCTGCCGCATAGACTGGAACCAACCCACCACGCGCGTCCGTGACTTCATCCGCGGTCTCTCCCCATACCCCGCCGCCTGGACCGTCCTCAGAACCCCCGACGGCACCGATAGCGACTTCAAGATCTTCTCGGCCCAGCCCGTCCCCGATGCCCCCCTCCAAGCCCCCGGCACCATAACCTGCGACGGCCGCAAGAACCTGATTGTATCAACCGCCGACGGAGCCCTCCGCCTTGATGACGTCCAGCTGGCCGGCAAGAAGAGAATGCCCATCTGCGCCTTCCTCTGCGGCAACGACCTCTCCGCCTGCACCTTCATCTGATCCACTGCCCCCAACGAGCGGAAAAACTTGGATTCCGCGGCCCGGACTATGCAATGTTTCCATTTGCAGTAGCCGGACTATCCCCTTTGGGGACCATCAGTGCAGCGACGTTAAGCGAGAGCCCTGGAAAGGCCGTTAAGAACATCGCCACCGTCCAACGACCGTTAGGCCCTGCAGGGGACTAAAAGGGAGACGATCGATGTTTAGGCCTTGGAGGGAGCTCGAGTAGTCGCGGAACGTTGTGTCCGCTAAGGGGATAGTCCGGCGGTGTTGGAAGAATTAGCATAGTCCGGACCGCGAAATCCAAGTTTTTCCCCTCCAAAGTGTTAAAATCGGCATTTTTGTTGCGCGTTAAGAAAAATTCACATTATCTTTGCCTCATCAATAGCCAAGTAAGGCTTTGAAATAACACAATTATCAACTAAAACCGAACTGCCTATAGACTGAACTTTACTCCTACAAACTAAGTAAAGAAGAAGTAATGCAGAATTTAATTCAGCTCACCGACGACCAGTTGGTAGCACTCTATTCTAACGGAAACACAAAGGCGTTCGATACCCTTTTATCACGTTATCAGGATAAGTTGTACTCGTACATCAACTTTGTTGTACGCAACCGCGACCTTGCCGATGACATATTCCAGGATACATTCGTAAAAGCAATAGTAACCCTTCAGAAAGGCAATTATACCAGTACCGGCAAGTTCGGTGCCTGGCTCACACGTATAGCCCATAACCTCATAATTGACTACTTCCGTCAGGACAAGAATGAGAATACCGTGAGCAATGACGCTCAGGAGTACGACCTTCTCAATGACGCCAGCCTGGCCGAGTCAAACGTAGAGGACTGCATGATCAATGACCAGACCCTGCGTGACGTGCGCCGCCTGGTCGATGCGCTCCCCGACAACCAGCGTGAGGTAGTGTTCATGCGCTATTATCAGGACCTCAGTTTCAAGGAGATTGCCGATATCACAGGCGTTTCCATCAATACTGCATTGGGCCGTATGCGCTACGCACTCATCAATATCCGCAAGATGGCCGGTGAGAAGGGCATAGCGCTCACACTCGCAAGCTAACTTGCACAGATTGTTGAGTTAAACTCAAAATTTTTTGTTGGTTCATATACTAATTCCGTTCGGTTCGCGTTTTAATAGTGAACCAAACGAAAGGACGCCTATGGATCAAACTTTTACTACTTCTTCTTATCTTTCTGAAAACATTATCCGCGCTGCCGTAAAGGGCGGCTCATACGGTCAGCCTGCGCAGCACACCCTGGATTTTATCCGCAATTTCGCGGCTCAAATGAGTATCGCAGGATAAAATTGACTACTTTTGTGGCTGGATTCGGTATCGGATCTGATTCTTAATACTGGATAAATGAGCACAATAGTAGCACCTTCTCTTCTGTCGGCCGATTTCGGCGACCTCCGTAAGGACATTGAGATGATTAACCGCAGTCAGGCGGATTGGCTCCATTTGGATATCATGGATGGAGTGTTTGTACCCAATATTTCATTCGGATTCCCTGTTCTCAAGTATGTGGCCAAGTATTGCACCAAGCCTCTTGACCTGCATCTTATGATTGTGGAGCCCGATAAGTTCATGGACCGTTTCCAGGAACTCGGCGTTACAACCTACAATGTGCACTATGAGGCATGTACTCATCTTAACCGTACTATCTATGAGATTAAGAACCGTGGCATGAAAGCCGCAGTTACTCTTAATCCCTCTACACCCGTCAGCATGCTTACCGATGTCATCCGTGACGTTGATATGGTGCTGCTTATGACCGTGAATCCAGGATTCGGCGGCCAGAAATTCATCGAGCACTCCATTGACAAGGTCAAGGAGTTGCGTAAACTCATAAATGAGACCGGTTCCAAAGCTCTGATTGAGGTAGACGGAGGCGTGACATTTGAGACAGCTCCGCGTCTCGTCAAGGCAGGTGTCGATGTCCTGGTATCGGGCAACACCGTATTCTCCGCACCAGATCCGGAGCAGGCTATCATAAATCTCAAGAACTTGTAAGGTAGCAGTGAGACTCTCGGACTGGCCCTCTTTAAGGCTGGTCATTCCCCTTTCTGCAGGGATCATCATATCGGATACCATTGGAAACGCCTGGGCTGAGGTGCCGTTTTGGTGTGCCCTCATTGCAGTAGCTCTGTCAATTACAATCTCTATAATATTGGGTGGCAGGAAACCCCGTCTTTCCGGGTTGTTCCTGTCACTCTCTTTTGTGCTCGCCGGTGCATTGTCCCATAGCCTCCAGATGCGTAAGGTCAGGGTGGAGTGGCCGGACCGATACGGGATCTATCACGGGGTGGTGACCTCGTACCCGCTTGAGCGTGAACGCACCTACAAGGTGGAACTGACCCTTACTGATGGTCAGTATGACGGCCGCAACATATATCTCTACCTGCCCAAGGACAGTATGGCACGGGCGGTAGAGCCGGGCCATGTGATAGAGTTTGACGGTAAGATAAACAAACCGTCCAGTGATGGGGTTGATTTTGATTATGCGTCATATCTCTTAAGTCATGGCGTGTCCGGGACGCTAAGGGTACAGGCCAAGGACTGGCATGTCATGCCGGACCGTGATGGCGCCAGCCTGCGCATCCGTTCCGTGAGGTTCCGCCGCAGCATAATACACAAGTATCAGGAGTGGGGGCTGAGCGGCAACGCACTGGCGGTGGCATCGGCCGTATCATTGGGTGAGAAACGTGCTCTCGATGACAGCCTGCGTCAGGTCTATTCCACATCGGGAGTGAGTCATGTGCTGGCCGTGTCGGGACTGCATGTGGGTATCATGTGCTGGTTCCTGTATCTTATTTTTCCATCTGTCCTGTTCCGTCGCAGGGCGTGGATACGTGAGCTGATGGTAATGGGCATTCTATGGAGCTATGCATTCCTGATTGGACTGCCGGTCTCCATAACACGCTCTCTTGTCATGTTCTCCATAGTGGCCGTGTGCCGTGCCATAGACCGGGAGAGCTCGGCCCTGAATTCATTGGGCATTGCGGCCTTGCTGCTGCTTGTGGCCAATCCGTCAGCGCTGTTTGACATGAGCTTCCAACTCTCGTTCAGCGCGGTGCTGTTCATCGTCATACTTACTCCCGCATTTCTTGAGTTTTATGAGCCCCGTAACCCGCTGGTCCGATATGTCTGGCGTGTCACTGCGCTCTCCTTATCGGCCCAGATAGGTACTACACCCATAGTGCTGTACCATTTTTCCGGTTTCTCCACTTACGTGCTGCTGGCCAATCTCTTTGTGGTGCCCGTCATGTTCGTTGTGGTGGCCCTCTCCATGTCCCTGTGGCTAACTGGATGGATTCCGCTGCTCCGGGGTGTCACGGTATCGGTACTCACCTGGATAATCAACCTGCTTACCCGGGTGCTCATGTTCATATCGGAATTGCCATATGCCCGCGTGGAACTTTCCGTGAGCAGTTGGTGGCAGGTCCTGACCATCTACGCGGTCGTGATACTGGTGTTCCTCTGGTATAAGGAGAAACGTACGCACCATCTTGTCCAGGCGCTTGCGTGCATAGCGGCCTGCGGTATTTTGGGCATAATCAGGGGCTTTGTCATTTGAATCATATTGACTACCTTTGCGGTGTTATGATAGAAAATGTTTTTTCCGGCAGTGACATATCTGAATTCCGTATTTGGATGGGGTGGGCTGACCGGTATGTCATATTGACCCACATGGGTCCCGATGGTGATGCCATCGGCTCATCACTTGGCTTGTATCATTACCTTAAGAGCAAGGGCAAGGAAGTCGTAGTGATAGTCCCTGATTCGGCTCCTGATTACCTCATGTGGTTGCCCGGGGCTCAGGATATCCGCGTCTTTGCCGATGACCCTGATGCATCCGAGGACCTGGTCTATAAAGCCGATGTCATCTGCTGCCTTGATTTCAACGTGGTAGGCCGCATTGGTAAGATTGCAGCCAGCTTCCTGTACTCCAAGGCCAAGAAGTTCCTTCTGGACCATCACCCGTATCCCGGTGCCAATTATGATGTGATACTGTCTCATCCTGAGGCTTCGTCCACATCGGAACTCGTGTTCCATCTCATTTGTGCGCTGGGCGGTTTCAAGTCAATCGATAAGGATCTTGCACAGTGCATCTATACCGGAATCATGACCGATACGGGCGCACTCTCATATAACAGCAACAACAGCAACCTCTTCATGGTCGTTGCCCATCTGTTGGAGAAAGGTGTCGATAAGGATCTCACTTATCGCCGTGTCTACAACACCTATTCCGAGTCCCGTCTGCGTCTGCAGGGGTATGTGCTCAATGAGAAGATGCAGATCCTGCCGGACTGCTCAACATCACTTATCACCCTTGATGATGATGAACTGCGTCGTTTCAACTACAAGAAAGGTGATACTGAGGGCTTTGTCAACATGCCGCTTCAGATCAACGGCGTGCTCATGAGCGCATTCTTCCGTGAGGATAAGGAGCAGGGTGTCATAAAACTCTCGTTCCGTTCTGTGGGTGATGTGCCGTGCAACCGTTTCAGCAGTGACGTCTTTAATGGCGGCGGTCATCAGAATGCTGCCGGCGGTGAGTTCCACGGAACCCTTGATGAGGCTGTGTCACGTTTCCGTAAAGGTCTTGAAAAATGGTCCAAGTCTGATGAAGAGTGTATCAGAATATTATTTGCTAAGTAAGATGAAAAAGATTCTCTATATAGCCGTTGCCATTCTCGCCTCATCCGTGGCATTCATTTCCTGTGATGATGAGGAGACTTATGCCGATCAGAAAGAGCGTGAGGCCAGGCAGATCCGTAAGTGGATATCGGATAATGACATCGATGTAATATCCCTGTCAGATTTCCTTAAGGATACCGTAACCAATAATCCCGAGACAGGACCGGACTTTACCCGTAATGAGTATGTCCTCTTTGAGGATAACGGAGTCTACATGCAGATCATCCGTCGCGGAACCGGTAAAATCATGCAGTCCGGCGACCGTTGGAAGATGAATGCCCGTTACGTTGAGAGATATGTCTCAAATGGTGATACCCTCTCCATGAACCGTTACAGTTCAGACAGTGAGCCGGATGTCATGTTCGTAGAGCGTACAGGTGACAACTATACGGCCCGTTTCCTGAGCGGAGTCATGTATCAGATGTATTCCTCGCCTGCTGTGCCCAGCGCATGGATTATGGTAATGCCATATATCAAACCTAAACTGCTCAACGGCGAAAGTTCTGCTCTGGTCCGTCTCATAGTACCTCACAACCAGGGAACCCAGACGGCATCGGCAAATGTATATCCCACTTTTTACGAGATTATTATTTCAAAGCAACAAAATAACTAAGCGACTATGGCAATGATCAAATCAATCTCCGGATTCCGCGGAGAGATTGGAGGACCTGCCGGTGATGGCTTGACTCCACTTGATATAGTAAAGTTCGTGTCGGCTTATGCCACATGGGTTCGTGAGGGTAACCCCTCTGCAAAACATATCGTTGTAGGCCGTGATGCCCGCCTCTCCGGACAGATGGTCCGTCAGGTGGTATGCGGTACCCTCATGGGTATGGGCTTTGACGTTACGGATATCGGTCTGGCTACCACACCTACTACAGAACTTGCCGTAACATGGCTCAAGGCCGATGGCGGTATCATCCTAACAGCCAGCCACAACCCGCGCCATTGGAATGCGCTTAAACTGCTCAACCGTGACGGTGAGTTCCTTAGTGCAGCCGATGGTAAGCGTGTCCTGGAGCTTGCTGATGCCGAGGCCTTCTCATACGCCTATGTGGATGACCTGGGTAAGTATCGTACCGATGACACCATGAACCGTCGTCATATAGATGCTGTCCTGGCTCTTGACCTGGTTGATGTAGAAGCTATCCGCAAGGCCGGCTTCAAGGTTGCCATAGACTGCGTGAACTCAGTTGGCGGTGTGATCCTGCCTGAGCTGCTCAGTGCCCTTGGCGTAAAGAGCGTAGACAAGCTCTACTGCGAACCCACCGGTGACTTCCAGCATAATCCCGAGCCGCTCGAGAAGAATCTGGGTGACATAATGAACCTCATGAAACAGGGTGGTCGTGACGTGGCATTCGTTGTTGACCCTGATGTTGACCGTCTTGCGTTTATCGATGAGAACGGTGCCATGTACGGCGAGGAGTATACACTCGTTACCGTTGCTGATTATGTCCTCAAGCACACCCCGGGTAATACCGTCTCCAACCTCAGCTCAACCCGCGCCCTGCGTGATGTGACCCGTCAGTATGGCGGTCAGTATAACGCAGCTGCAGTAGGTGAGGTCAATGTAACCACCAAGATGAAAGAGACCGGCGCCGTAATCGGTGGTGAGGGTAATGGCGGAGTCATCTATCCCGCTCTTCACTACGGACGTGACGCACTTGTAGGCATCGCTCTCTTCCTGAGCCATCTGGCACATGAGGGTAAGACCGTAAGCGAGCTTCGCAAGACCTATCCTCCTTATTTCATCGCCAAGAACCGTATCGATCTCAAACCCGGTACCGATGTCGATGCCATCCTGGCCAAAGTCAAGGGTATCTATGCCAAGGAGGAAATCAATGATATTGACGGAGTCAAGATAGACTTCCCCGATAAGTGGGTACACCTGCGTAAGAGCAATACCGAGCCTATCATCCGCGTCTACTCCGAGGCTTCAACCATGGAGGCTGCCGATGCCATCGGTCAGGATGTGATGAAAGTCATCAACTCCATGATCTGATTTCAGACTTTTATGGCGGGCATATACGTCCATATTCCGTTTTGTGCCCGACGCTGTATATACTGCGGCTTCTTCTCCACCGTGCGTGAGGATGAAGCCGCACGTTATGTCAGTGCACTCTGTGCTGAGCTCCGCCTTCGCAGTGATTATCTTTGCGGCGCTCCCGTTACAACCGTCTATTTCGGTGGCGGCACCCCTTCGCGTCTGATTCCTCAACAGATTGGACAGATTCTTGACTGCATCCGTCAGACCTACGGCCTTGATCATCTCACCGAACTTACCATAGAATGTAATCCCGATGATATTACCCCTGCATATGTAGAGGCCCTTCGTGCGCTTGGAGTCAGCCGCATCAGCATGGGAGTACAGACCTTCAGTGAAGACCTTCTTCGTTTCCTCGGGCGCCGTCATTCTGCTGCCCAGGCCATAAAGGCAGTAGAAATCTGTCATCGGTCCGGTATAGAGAACGTAAGTATCGACCTTATGTTCGGTCTTCCCGGTCAGACATCGGATATACAGATGCATGACCTGGAGACTGCAACCTCTCTCAATGTACAGCATATCTCATCCTACTGCCTGTCTTATGAGGAGGGCTCTCCGCTGGACCGTCTTCGCAGGCAAAACCGTGTCGTTCCTGTCGATGATGACACCTGCGCCGCCATGTATGACCGCATGTGCAGCCATCTGCTCTCCGCCGGTTTTGAACATTATGAGATCTCCAATTTCTGCCGTCCCGGCTATCACTCCCGTCACAACAGCAGTTATTGGGACGGAACTCCGTATCTGGGAGTAGGAGCCGGCGCTCACTCCTACAACGGCTCTTCCCGCCAGTGGAATCCCAGTGACCTTGACGCCTATCTCAAAGGGGTAGAGCAGGGCACGCCCCAATTTGATATAGAGAATCTCTCCCGTACCGATCTCTACAACGAGCGCCTCATGCTCCGCCTTCGCACCTCCGCCGGTCTGGACCTCAGCACCCTCAACCCCCAAGACCGCACCACCATCCTCCATTCCGCCCAACCCCTAATAAAATCCAACTCCCTTCTTCTTGAAGCTAACCGTCTATACATCCCCGAGTCCAAATTCTTCATCAGCGACTCCCTCATCTCCTCCCTCTTTAAATAATACAATCGCACCTGCGTTTCCCCGTGCGTGCTCCTAATCCGCACAAGGTTTCCAGCTAGCTATACCTAGGTGCTCAAAGGTTTCCAGCTGCACCCAGTAAAACTAAGGCCTCGCGAGCAAAGCTAGCGAGGTCTTAGTTTTACCCGGCCTGGAAGGCCGGCAGAGTGGAGCGGGACCATGTCCCGCGGAACGGATTTGGGGCGTCGCCGCCCCAAATTAAAAAAAGGTTGTTTCTAATACGCAGATAAGTTTCCAGTTAGAGACTTTTTAGGCCCAACGGGCCATAAAAGTCAAAAATAACCGAGCCGCGTAGCGGCGAGAAAAAATACCCATAAACTGCCCCTCAAAAATTTTGGAACTATAAGCATCATTAATTATATTTGCGTGCCTATGTAATATAGGACCTAACCTAATTGACAACCAATTAATGCTTTTATGAAGAATTATAACACAGAAGAGATCCGGAATATCGCCATTCTTGGCGGAGCCGGATCAGGAAAAACCACTCTCTCTGAGAGTATCCTTTTTGAGGCAGGCGTTATAAAGCGTCGCGGTTCCGTAAACTCCAAGAACACAGTTAGTGACACTGCAGCAGTAGAGCTCGAGTACGGTTATTCAGTATACTCAACCGTATTTGCAGTGGAGATGTACGGCAAGAAGTTCAACTTCTTTGATTGCCCGGGTTCGGATGATTTCTCCGGACAGGCAGTAACCGCCCTTAATATTTGTGACGCTGCAGTTTTAGTAGTTAACGGTACAAGAGGCGTAGATGTAGGCCTTATCAATAGTTACCGTCTTGTCAAGAAACTTGGCAAACCCGCTTTCTTCCTGATCAACTTCGTTGACAGTGAGAAATGTGAGTATGACAATATCGTGGAGCAGATCCGCAGCACATTCGGCAAGTCTTCTGTTCCAATCCAGTTCCCTGAGCAGTCAGGTCCCAACTTCAAAGTAATCATTGACGTTCTCCTTAACCAGAAACTCACCTTCGTTGACGGTTCACCCGTCAAGGCCGAGGATATTCCTGATACAGTTGCAGACAGAGCACAGAAGATGCGTGAGACTGTCACAGAGTCAGCTGCTGAGAATGATGAGGTTCTTATGGAGAAATTCTTTGACCAGGGTGAACTCACCATCGATGAGATCCGTGCCGGTTTCCGTAAGGGTATCGAGACATGCAGCCTGTTCCCCATCGTATGTGCATCAGCATCCAACAATATCGGTGTAAACCGTCTGCTGGAGTTCCTTGGTAACGTAGCTCCTTCACCCCTGCATGGCGCAGAGATTAAGGATGCTAAGGGCGATGTCGTTAAGCTCGATGCTTCCGGTACATCACTCTTCTTCTTCAAGACTTCAATTGAGCCCCATATCGGAGCCGTATCATATTTCAAGGTAATGTGCGGTAAGGCACATGAGGGTCAGGATATGCTTAATGCAGATCGTGGCTCAAAGGAGCGTGTAGCCCAGATCTTCGTTCCGCAGGGTAACAACCGCGTTCAGATTGCAGAACTGATGCCCGGTGACATAGGTTGCACCGTCAAACTTAAGGATGTCCGCACCGGCAATACCCTCAATGAGGGCGCTGAGCGTTCATTCAACTTCATCAAGTATCCAAACTCCAAGTATTCACGTGCTCTCAAGCCCGTAAATGAGGCTGATATGGAGAAGATGATGACCATCGTCAGCCGTATGCGTGAGGAGGATCCCACTCTCGTTATCGAGCAGTCCAAGGAGCTTCGTCAGGTTATCCTCTATGGTCAGGGTGAGTTCCATCTCCGTACCTTCAAATGGTGTATCGAGAACAATGATAAGATGATGATCAACTTCGATGAGCCCAAGATTCCTTATCGTGAGACCATCACCAAGGCCGCCCGTGCCGATTACCGTCATAAGAAACAGTCCGGTGGTGCCGGTCAGTTCGGTGAGGTACACCTCATCGTTGAGCCTTATGAGGAAGGCAAGCCCATGCCCGATATGTTCAAGTTCGGCAACCAGGAGTTCAAGATGACCGTTAAGGGCGTTGAGGAATATCCGCTGGAGTGGGGTGGTAAGCTCGTTTATGTAAACAGTATCGTCGGTGGTTCTATCGATGCCCGTTTCATGCCCGCTATCCTTAAGGGTATCATGCAACGCATGGAGCAGGGACCTCTTACCGGTTCATACGCACGTGACGTACGCGTGATCGTTTATGATGGTAAGATGCACCCGGTTGATTCAAATGAAATCTCCTTCCTGCTTGCAGGCCGTAACGCATTCAGCGCTGCCTTCAAGGAGGCCGGTCCTAAGATCCTTGAGCCTGTATATGATGTAGAGGTACTTGTACCTGCCGATTATATGGGTGATGTAATGAGTGACCTCCAGGGTCGTCGCGGTATGATCATGGGTATGGAGAGCGAGGGTAACTATCAGGTGCTCCGCGCCAAGGTACCTCTCAAGGAGATGGCGACCTATTCAACCTCCCTAAGCTCCATCACCGGTGGTAGCGGTTCATTCGTAATGAGCTTCAGCAGTTACGAACTTGTTCCTACCGATGTCCAGGATAAACTCATCAAGGAGTTCGAGGCCAAGCAGAAAGACGAGGAATAATAGCTATAGTTGTTATTTTGTTAACTTCAAAAGGCGGAATCACCACGATTTCGCCTTTTTTATCTAAAAATCGAGCAAAAATTTAACTTAATTGTTTGCATTTTAGAAAACCTCTGTATATTTGCCCATATGAAAAAACAAGTCGTTTGGATCCTTAGCGCAATAATGTGCGTCTCGTTTATAGTCTTGCTGTCACTGCAGTTAAGATATATAAACATGATGACCTCAATGCGTTATCAGGAGTTTGACAAATCAGTCAAACGTAGTTTGTATGAGTTGGCATATCAGCTTGAAAAAGCTGAGGCTGAACGTTTTGTCGAGGAGGATCTGCGTGAGATGGAGCGTTATTCCAATATGGGATACGGCCCTTCTGATGGATTCTACAGCCAGACACAGACTTTCACCTTTGATAATGGTATCTTCTCATTCACCCAGACTATACAGCCTCCCAGTGGAACTATCCAAACTCCTCCTTCCATGCCTTCCCTGTCAGTACCCCATGCACAGCAGGATAATAATGATGATGTAACCAGCAGGTCACGCTCACTTCAGAACAGACAGTTGGAGCGCTACCGTTACAATAAGTCTCTTGTTGATGAGGTTATCTATAACATGCTTAACAGCACCAGTAACAGACCTCTTGAGCAGCGTATAGACAGCACATTCCTGGTACATGAACTCACAGACCAGCTGCGCGGAAATGAGATAGACCTCCAGTTTCATTGGGCGCTTACCTCCAATACCGGACGTGTCATCTACGCCTGCTGTGATGAGGTAACCAGCAGCAATATGCTCGCCAAGAGCTATAACCAGTCTGTCTTCCGTAAGGATCTTCCCAAGAATATGGGAGTCATAAAGGTATGCTTCCCTACACTTGACGACTATATCGGAAAGTCAGTAGGATTCATCCTGCCTTCATTCATATTCCTGGCCATTCTTCTTGTGACTTTTGCATTCACCCTGATCGTGATAACACGTCAGCGCAAGATAACCGAGATGAAGAATGACTTTGTCAATAACATGACACATGAGTTCAAGACTCCTATATCTACCATTTCACTTGCCGCCCAGATGCTCAATGACCAGGCTGTGGCCAAGTCTCCTCAGATGTTCAAGCATATATCGGGAGTAATCAATGATGAGACCAAACGACTTCGTTTCCAGGTTGAGAAGGTACTCCAGATGTCCATGTTTGAGCGTCAGAGCAACACCATGAAACTTAAGGAGATGGATATTGATGAGCTTATCAACGGAGTTGTAAATACCTTCAAGCTCAAGGTAGAGAATATCGGTGGAACCATCGATGCCAACTTTGAGACCGATGATCCGTTCGGAATGGTTGATGAGATGCACTTCACCAATGTCATCTTCAACCTCATGGATAATGCCGTCAAGTATAAGCGTACCGATGTACCTCTGCATCTTGAGGTGCGTACCTGGAATGAGTCCGGTAAGCTTATGATCTCCATATCTGATAACGGAATAGGCATCAAGAAAGATGACCTCAAGAAAATATTCGACCGATTCTACCGCGTTCATACCGGTAACCGTCATGATGTAAAGGGATTCGGTCTGGGTCTTGCATATGTCAAGAAAGTAATCGTGAACCATCGTGGTTCTATCAAAGCAGAGAGTGAACTGGGCAATGGCACCAAGTTCATTATTACACTACCTCAAAACAATGAATAACCTAAAAAATATCACTATTATGGAAGAAAAACTGAACATCCTGTTATGTGAGGACGACGAGAACCTGGGTATGCTCCTCCGTGAGTATCTCCAGGCAAAAGGCTACAATGCTGAGTTGTGCCCCGACGGTGAGGCCGGTTACAAGGCTTTCATCAAGAGTAAGTTTGACATCTGCGTGTTTGATGTCATGATGCCCAAGAAGGACGGATTCACACTGGCCAAAGAGATCCGCGCCATCAATTCTGATGTTCCAATCATGTTCCTTACTGCCAAAAACCTTAAGGATGATATCTTCGAGGGCTTCAAGATTGGTGCCGATGACTACATCACCAAGCCTTTCAGCATGGAGGAGCTCACACTGCGTATGGAGGCCATCCTTCGCCGCGTTCATGGCAAGAAGAATCGTGAGGTAACCGTATATCAGATCGGTAAGTTCACATTTGATTCCAAGAAGCAGATACTTGCTATAGGTGACAAGTCAACCAAGCTCACTACTAAGGAGTCTGAGCTTCTGGGTCTGCTTTGCGCTCACCAGAATGAGATCCTTCAGCGTGACTTCGCCCTTAAGTCAATCTGGATTGATGACAACTACTTCAACGCCCGTAGCATGGATGTTTACATCACCAAGCTCCGTAAGCATCTCAAGGACGATGACTCAGTAGAGATCATCAACATCCACGGAAAGGGTTACAAACTCATCGCCCCCGAGGCCGAGTAATTCCCGCCCGCGCACGCGTATAAGAAAGAGGTGTAGCCCCAGGCCACACCTCTTTCCTTTATAATAATAGGTTCGCACCTGCGTATCCCCGTGCGTGTCCCTAATCCGCACAAGGTTTCCACTTGCACACACCAGCACGGTCCCCAGTTGCAGTTCAGTAAAACAACACCCTCGCGAGCGAAGCTAGCGAGGGCGTTGTTTTACCCGGCCTGGAAGGCCGGCAGAGTGGAATGGAACGAAGTGGAATTTTTACATTAAGCCAAACGAATAAAGGAAACTTGTTTACTTTATCGTGGCGTGTAAAAATGGGCTAAGCCAATGAAACGGGTTTGGGGCGTCGCCGCCCCAAACTAAAAAAAGGTAAGAGGCTTCTAATACAAAATTAACCCATCTGGAAGATGGGTGTTTCCGAAGGAAACTAAAATGAGGTCAAGGAATGTCTTGACATTCCAGCTAGCGACTTTTTAGGCCCAAAGGGCCATAAAAGCCAAAAAATCCCGAGCCGCTACGCGTCGAGCCTCTTATGTGCATACATTAACCCCCGTCAAAACCAGCAAGTTATATTTATTAACAAAAAAACTAAGAAAAAAGTCCCCGGAATGTTTGGTGGGAATCTCAAGAACCTCTACCTTTGCATCCGCTTTCCGAAAGGAACGGCACCGAAAGACGAACATTGAAAAGATTTCATACAGACAAGTAGTACGACGGGCGTACTTATAATAAGTATGTCCAAGGGTAATACGAACCGTCAATTAA